>Ga0257120_1000799_pt1 | contig 22384 bp, 20 predicted proteins | sample SI106_10metaG_FD_190153 | JGI IMG/M metagenome (GOLD analysis project Ga0257120, IMG submission 190153) | Marine microbial communities from Saanich Inlet, British Columbia, Canada - SI106_10 | ecosystem: Environmental > Aquatic > Marine > Inlet | place: Canada: British Columbia | collected... | reverse complement strand
AAACCAACCCTTTGATCCGTCCACCCCGGCGAGAAATTGCCCGCAACGCTTGTCCCTTGCACCGTGAGTAAATCTGATTAATGTTAGCATATGTTTACCATTGAACATGGCTTTGAAGCCACCTCTATCACTTTGATCGATGACACGGTCGGGGCTCTTTTGGAAGATGTGTGTATCAAGTCCTATGAGGACCGAATTGTCATTGAGCAATGGGACGCCGCCCGCGACCGTATGCACAGGATCACACTCTCTATGAACCAAGCCCGCGACCTTGCCGCTGCGCTGGACTTGCCCGAAGGCGTCTACCAAAGGGCTGAACCTTAACTGAGAAAGAGCCACAGATGACCACCGGATTTTATTGGGATGAGCGCTGTTTTTGGTTTTCTGGCGGTAATTATGCCTTCACCCAGCCCGTGGGCGGCTTGGTGCAGCCCCTCGCGGCTGGCGGCATTCCGGAAAATCCCGAAACCAAGCGTCGGTTGAAAAATCTGATGGACGTCACCGGGCTGACCCAAACCCTCGCCAGCCAGAGTGCGGATATGGCCAGTCGCGAAGCGCTGCTAAGGGTGCACCCCAGCGCCTATCTCGACGCTTTTGAGGAGGCCTCAAAGGGAAGCGGCGGCGAGCTTGGCCTCCGCGTGCCTTTCGGTCATGGCGGCTATGAGCAGGCGGCGCTGTCCACGGGTCTCGCCTGCCGGGCGGTGGCGGATGTGATGGCAGGGCGTGTGCGCAATGCCTATGCTCTGTCGCGCCCTCCGGGGCATCATTGCTTGCCAGATTGGCCAAATGGATTTTGCCTTTTGGCCAATATCGCTGTGGCGATCGAGGCGGCCCGCAGCCAGCAGCCGGATTTGAAAGTGGCCGTTTTGGATTGGGATGTGCATCACGGGAACGGAACAGAGGCGATTTACATCGACGACCCAGCCGTTCTAACCCTCTCAATCCATCAAGAAAGAAATTATCCGCTGGACAGCGGAGATGCCGATACCCGCGGCGTGGATAAAAGCAATATCAACATCCCTCTGCCGCCCGGAGCGGGCCATGCCACCTATATGCAGGTTATGGAGCGTATCGTTCAGCCTGCCTTAGAACGGTTCAAACCAGATTTGATCGTTGTGGCTTGTGGCTATGATGCCGCAGCCATTGATCCCTTGTCCCGCATGTTTGCCACAGCCCAGACCTTCAGCGCCATGACAGCTGCCATCAAAGCCAGCGCGGCGGAGCTCTGTGACGGCCGTTTGGTTTTGGTGCATGAGGGCGGATATTCAGAGGTCTACGTCCCCTTTTGCGGCCATGCCACCATCTCCACCTTGGCCGACAGCACGATTGAAGCTCCTGATCCCTTTGAGGAGACTTTCGCCAAGCGCCAGCCGCGTGGCAAGTTTGCTAAGTTCCTCGCCACATATGTCGATGATTTGGCCGCATTCCATGCGCCCTAAATCACCCCCCACCCTTGCGAAACGCCCAGCAATGCCCCACATCATAGCGCATGACAGATGCATTGACCTTTTTGAAAACCCGCCGCTCTCGCCCAGCGAAAATCTTAACCGCGCCAGTTCCTGACAGAGACACGCTTGAGGCGCTCCTCTGCGTCGCTGCACGCACGCCAGATCATGGCAAGTTGGAGCCTTGGCGGTTCATTGTTCTTGAGCAAGCCGCATTGCGCCGCCTGGGCGTTTTGGCCCGCAACTTGGCTGAGGCCGCCGGACCAGAAGTGGTTGATGCAGACAAAGCAAGCCAGCAGTTTGAAACCGGGCAATTGGCCGTCGTGGTCGTTGCCAGTCCGAAACCCTGCGACAAGTTTCCACAAATCGAACAAACCTATTCTGTCGGTGCTGTCTGCCTATCGCTGCTGAACGCAGCTTTGGCCAGCGGTTGGGGCGCCAATTGGCTTTCTGGTTGGGCCTCGCACAACCGGGAGTTCTGCACCGAAGGTTTGGCACTTGCACCGCATGAACATGTCGCCGGAATTGTTCACATCGGGACCGGCCCGGCTCAAATGCCCGACCGTCCGCGTCCTGATGTTGCCGCTATAACCCAATGGATTCATGAATGATTTTATCAGATTTTCTTAAATCTGTCGCTCAATTTGACGACCCGAAATTTCGCCGCGTGCTGTGGCGCGGGATGGGGCTTACCATTGCGCTGCTGATCGCCGCTTGCCTGTTGGTAAACTTTGGCATCAACCAACTGTTGTCCTCAGCCTGGGCGGCTAACATGATCGGCGATCAAAGTTGGCTGGGCGCGCTGATCAATGTCGGCGGTGTCTTGTTCACCATCGCGCTGTCAATTTGGTTGATGGTTCCCGTGACCTCAGCGATTATCGCATTGTTTCTCGATGAGGTGGCGCAGGCGGTTGAGGCGCGGCACTATCCGCATCTTCCGAAACAGACGGCCACCAAGCTGCAAGATCAAATTCTGGTCGGCATTCGTTTCTTGGGGATCTTGCTGCTCGCCAATATCGGCGCATTGATCCTATCGATGATTGTACCACCCTTGGCGCCCTTTGTGTTTTGGGCCACCAATGGCTATCTTATGGGCCGAGAATATTTTCAAATGGCCGCTATGCGACGGATGCCGCGCGCACAGGCGCAAGAGCTGTTCCAGCGTCATCAGGGCTCCATTTGGACCGCTGGGATCTTGATAGCTATTCCTATGAGCATTCCGCTGGTGGGGCTGTTTATCCCGATTCTAGGCGCTGCCACCTTCACCCATCAGTTCGAGAGACTTCGGGCGTTGCCATCCGGTTGAACCAGTCAATGTCGCGCACTGAAATCACGCCGCTGATGATCGTTCCCGCGACAACTGCCCAAATCACCAGGGCGACAACGGTTGTCACCATAAAACGCTTTTTCATTTGTGGATTTTCAGGGCTGCCCGCATGGGTGCCGGGTTCGATTTCCCCGACATCCCCTTGAGTCTGCAAGCGCAGCGGCAAGACAATGAATAAGGTCAAAAACCAGATGACGGCAAAAAGTACGAGCGCGGAGGTGATCGGCATGAGAATCCCCTGATAATTTATCTACACTTAGACTTGTTCTAGCTCGATGAGGCAGCCCGTGAAGTCCTTGGGATGCAAAAAGAGCACGGGCTTGCCGTGGGCGCCAATTTTTGGCTCACCGCTGCCCAATACCCGCGCTCCCTGGCTTTGCAATTGCGCGCGTGCCTCCAGGATGTTGTCTACCTCATAACAGATGTGATGAATGCCGCCAGACGGGTTTTTATCCAAGAAATTCTGGATCGGAGAGCCCTCACCCAGCGGGAACAGCAGCTCAATCTTTGTATTTGGCAACTCGATGAAAACAACCGTTACACCGTGATCGGGTTCATCTTGTGGCGGGCCAACTTTTGCGCCCAAAGTTGATTCATATTGTGCCGCAGCCGCCTGCAAATCAGGCACTGCAATCGCCACGTGATTCAGCCGTCCAATCATTTTCATCTCCTGTTTTCCGTCTTGTAAGGCCGTACCCCCAAATAAGGCAAGCTGCATTAACCAAGCATTAGAGTCTTTGAGCGCAAAACGGGGCCATGATCTGAAAATAAGGGGGCGATCATGACCGGGATGTCGAACACATTACATTCACTCAAACCCACCAGCCGGAGACCATTGCATGGGTTGATGGTGCTGTTGGTGGAAGACAGCCTCACGGCGGGCGAGGCCGTGCGCTTGATGTGCATCACCTCTGGCGCACGATTAAGACGCGCTGACTGTATGGAGAGCGCGCGGAGGCACCTTAGAATTTATCGTCCGGATGTGGCCATTGTTGATATGGGCCTGCCAGATGGGGATGGCGCTGAGCTGATCTCAGAGCTGGCGCAAGCCACTCCGCGCACCCAGACAATCATTGGTCTTTCCGCAGATCCAAGCCGCGCCACCGCTGCGATGAAGGCAGGCGCGGATAGTTTCATCGAAAAACCCCTCAATTCCATTGCCGGCTTTCAAAGTGCAATCTTGATGAATCTCCCAAATCATCGCCGCCCAATGGACATTCGTCTCTTGCCAGATTTGGCATTTGAGGCGGACCAACGGGCCCTGCAGGAGGATTTGAACCATGCGTTGGAATTGCTCAACAAAAACGACAAGGAGGACGCGCAATCGGGATATCTTGCGGCCTTTATCTCTGGCGTGGCCCGGACCGCCTCAGATCCTACGCTGGAACAAGCAGCCGAGCGATATTCCACCACGCAGAACAGATCCGATCTCCGCGCTGCCTTGACGGATTTTTTGGCCGAGAAAATAGCGGTCTGAGGGGGCCAGAGGGCGCAAGCCACCCGCGCCCATCCAGCCGGCCCTAACCGATAAGCGTTATTCCGGAGCGATAACCCGAAGCGACAATTCCCGCAGTTGCTCATTCATTGGTTCAGACGGGGCGGCCATCATCAGATCTTCTGCCCGCTGATTCATCGGGAACATAATCACTTCGCGAATATTTGCCTCGTCAGCCAAGAGCATCACAATCCGGTCGATGCCAGCGGCACAACCACCGTGCGGCGGGGCCCCGTATTGGAAGGCATTGACCATGCCGCCGAACCGCTTTTCAACCTCTTCCTTGCCATAACCAGCAATTTCAAAGGCTTTGAACATGATCTCTGGGCGGTGATTCCGAATCGCACCGCTGAGCAGCTCATAGCCATTGCAGGCCAGATCATATTGATAACCCAACACCTTTAAAGGATCACCCTCAAGCGCCTCCATGCCGCCTTGTGGCATCGAAAATGGATTGTGCTCAAAATCAATCTTGCCGGTTTCGGCATCTTTCTCATAGATCGGAAAATCAACGATCCAGGCAAAGGCGAAACGCTCTTTATCCGTCAAGCCCAATTCATCGCCAATCACCATCCGCGCCTTACCAGCAACCCCCTCAAAGGCTTTCGGTTTACCGCCCAAGAAGAATGCCGCATCGCCGACGCCAAGCCCCAATTGCTGGCGAATGGCCTCTGTACGTTCGGGACCTATGTTTTTGGCCAAAGGCCCTGCGGCCTCCATGCCTTCGCCTTGGTCGCGCCAGAAGATATAGCCCATGCCAGGCAGGCCTTCTTTTTGGGCAAAAGCATTCATGCGGTCACAGAATTTTCTGCTGCCACCTTTCGGCGCAGGAATAGCGCGAATTTCCGTGCCCTCTTGCTCCAAGAGCTTTGCGAAAATGGCAAAACCAGAGCCAGCAAAATGCTCAGAAACAACTTGCATCTTAATCGGGTTGCGCAGATCTGGTTTGTCACTGCCATACCAAAGGGCCGCATCACGATAGCTGATTTGCTCCCATGTTTGATCCACTTTGCGACCGCCGCCAAACTCTTCGAATACGCCGGTCAAGACAGGTTGTATTGTGTCAAAAATATCTTGCTGATCGACAAAAGACATTTCTAAATCAAGCTGATAGAAATCTGTTGGCGAGCGATCCGCGCGGGGATCTTCATCGCGAAAACACGGGGCGATCTGAAAGTATTTATCATAGCCCGAGACCATAATCAGCTGTTTGAACTGCTGCGGCGCTTGTGGCAGCGCGTAAAATTTACCCGGGTGCAAGCGCGATGGCACCAAAAAGTCCCGCGCGCCCTCAGGGCTAGAGGCGGTGATGATCGGCGTTTGAAACTCGCGAAACCCTTGATCCCACATCCGGCGGCGCATCGAGGCGACAACATCGGAGCGCATTTTCATGTTCTTTTGCAGCTTCTCCCGGCGCAGATCGAGATAGCGATACTTCAATCGTGTCTCTTCGGGATATTCTTGCTCGCCAAACACCATCAAGGGCAGCTCCTCCGCAGCGCCCAAAACCTCCAGGTCGCGGATGAACACCTCAATCTCTCCGGTTGGAATTTTGGGGTTCACCAATTCCGCGTCGCGGGCTTTGACCGTGCCATCAATCCGAATGCACCATTCGCTACGCAGTTTTTCCACCTCTTTGAACACCGGGCTGTCCGGGTCACAAAGCACCTGTGTCATCCCATAATGATCGCGCAGATCGATGAAGAGCAAACCGCCATGGTCGCGCACGCGATGCACCCATCCCGAAAGGCGAATGGTCTCGCCAACATTTTTGATGGTCAAGTCGGCACAGGTGTGGCTGCGATAGGCATGCATGGGTTAGGCTCCTTCAAGCGGTCGCGCTGATACATCCCGACAGGCGCGTAAAGTCAAGCCAATCCGCGGATTTCTGCCCTGCCCAGGGTAAAAATTCAGCCCTGAGAGGAAGATTGCGCGTCAAACAGCTTTCTGGCCGTCATTTTGGTGTAGAGCTTGAGGATAATTTGGCTGGAGGTCTTCTCAAATAAAAAGGGTAGGATCGCATGGATCAGAGCACAGATCGCAGCCGCCAAGAGCATCACAAAGTAGTAGCCCGCGTGCAGAAAATGCCGCCCGTAGCTCTCGTCAACCTCTCTCAAATGCGCGTTAAAATAATTCGGTGAAGGGGTCATGTCAAAGCTCCAAAAAATCCTGATGACAGTGTAAACCATCCGCGCTCAACTTTTTTCCCAAATTTTCTTTTTTATATCCATTTACTGTGATAAAATTTCGCAGTGTCAGATAAATTCGTAACATATGATGACTATGACCGCGCTATATTGCAACAAATGCAACGTAATTCTGCGCAATCCTTGGAGGAATTGTCCGAAGCGGTCCACCTGTCACGCAATGCGGTTTGGCGGTGGGTCAAGCGCCTGCAAGACAGTGGTCTTTTGAAGGCGCGTGTGGCGCTTCTGGATGCGCAAAAAATTGGGCTTGGTCTGACTGTCTTTGTGTCAATCTCTGTGCGTAGCCACAGCAAAGATTGGGCAGATCAATTCACGAAGGTCATTCGCAGCCTGCCGCAGGTACAAGCGGCCTATCGCACTTCGGGTCATCAAGACTATTTGATCAAAGCCCGGGTTCGCGACGTGCAAGCCTATGATGATCTTTATCAGCGTCTTATTTCGCGTATCGAATTGGCAGATGTCAGTGCCAGCTTCGTCATGGAAGAGCTGAAAGATACAACCGAATTGCCCCTGCCCTAGGGCGCGGCACGACCGGCTTGTGGCAATCTCGGACTCGGGGCGCCGCAAACTGGCCTTGAATATCACAAAGCCCCTTGCACCCATGACCGCCTTCCCTATAAGGCAGGACAGTTTGCGCCCGACACTGAAGGATAGATTCATGCCGAAGAGAACTGACATTAAATCCATTATGATTATTGGAGCGGGCCCCATCGTCATCGGTCAAGCCTGTGAGTTCGATTACTCCGGTGCCCAGGCCTGCAAGGCACTGCGCGAAGAAGGCTACCGCGTGATTTTGGTCAATTCAAATCCAGCCACCATCATGACCGATCCGGACATGGCCGATGCCACCTACATCGAACCCATCACACCTGAGACCGTCGCGAAGATCATTGAGATTGAGCGCCCCGACGCGCTGCTGCCGACGATGGGCGGACAGACCGGCCTGAACACCTCGCTTGCGCTTGAGGAAATGGGCGTCTTGGACAAGTTTGGCGTAGAGATGATTGGCGCCAAGCGCCCGGCGATTGAAATGGCCGAAGACCGCAAACTCTTTCGCGAAGCCATGGATCGGCTTGGCCTTGAAAATCCACGCGCCACCATCGCTGAGACGATGGAAGAATGTATGGCCGCGCTTGATGACATCGGCCTACCCGCGATTATTCGCCCGGCCTTTACATTGGGCGGGACAGGCGGCGGCGTGGCGTATAACCGAGAGGATTACGAGCATTTTTGCAAAACCGGCCTGGACGCTTCCCCAGTCAGCCAAATCTTGATTGATGAAAGCCTCTTGGGTTGGAAAGAATATGAAATGGAAGTGGTGCGCGACACCGCCGACAATGCAATCATCGTCTGCTCTATTGAGAATGTGGACCCGATGGGGGTGCATACCGGCGACAGCATCACAGTGGCCCCTGCCCTCACGTTAACCGATAAAGAATATCAAATCATGCGCAACGCCAGCATTGCCGTTCTGCGCGAGATTGGCGTTGAAACCGGTGGCTCGAATGTGCAGTGGGCTGTGAACCCAGAAGATGGCCGTATGGTGGTCATCGAGATGAACCCGCGCGTGTCACGCTCATCGGCGCTCGCCTCCAAGGCAACTGGATTTCCAATCGCGAAAGTCGCAGCGAAATTGGCGGTTGGCTATACGCTGGATGAGTTGGACAATGACATCACCAAAGTCACCCCAGCCAGCTTTGAGCCCTCCATCGACTATGTGGTCACAAAAATTCCACGCTTCGCATTCGAAAAATTTCCAGGATCTCAAGCGGTGCTCTCCACAGCGATGAAATCTGTTGGCGAGGCCATGGCCATAGGGCGCAGTTTCCACGAATCGGTGCAAAAAGCGCTGGCTTCTATGGAAACTGGCCTCACGGGTTTTGATGAGGTCGAGATCGACGGCATGCCCGGCGAAGATGATCTGGTGCTGCGTGACGGAATCTTAGTGGGCCAAAACCCTGATGCTCAAATGGCCATCGACAAGGCCCTGACCCGCGAACTTGCGATCCAGTCTCCAGATCGGATGCGGGTCATTGGTCATGCGATGCGCTTCGGATTTTCCGACGACGAGCTGCACAGTATCACCCGCTTTGATCCGTGGTTCTTGGCGCGCATTCGCGAAATCATTGAGATGGAAACCGTCATCAAGGCCGAGGGTCTGCCCCGTGATGAACAGGGGATCCGCCGCGTCAAAATGATGGGCTTCACCGATGGCCGTCTGGCGATTTTAACAGGCCGAACAGAGACTGACATCCGCGAAGCGCGGCAAGCGCTTGGTGTTGTTGCCTCCTTCAAGCGCATCGACACCTGCGCAGCCGAATTTGAAGCGCAAACCCCCTATATGTATTCCACCTATGAAGCTCCGGCGATGGGCTCAACCGAATGCGAAGCACGGCCCTCTGACCGCAAGAAAGTGGTGATACTGGGCGGCGGACCTAACCGCATTGGTCAAGGCATTGAATTTGACTATTGCTGCTGTCACGCTTGTTATTCTCTCACAGATCAGGGCTATGAGACCATTATGGTCAACTGCAATCCGGAAACCGTGAGCACAGATTACGATACGTCAGACCGCCTGTATTTTGAGCCTCTGACCTATGAGCATGTGATGGAAATCTTGCGTGTCGAGCAAGAGAACGGCACGCTGCATGGTGTGATTGTGCAGTTCGGCGGGCAAACACCGTTGAAGCTGGCCAATGCCCTCGAGGAAGCAGGCATCCCAATCTTGGGCACCACACCCGATGCAATCGACCTGGCCGAAGACCGCGAACGCTTCCAAGATCTGGTGAATACCCTCAAGCTCAAACAGCCCAAGAATGGCATTGCCCATTCTGACGCTGAAGCTCTGGCAATGGCGGCTGAAATCGGTTTCCCGCTGGTCATTCGCCCGTCCTATGTCTTGGGCGGCCGCGCGATGGAAATTGTCCGCGATCAAGCCAATCTTGAACGCTATATTTCCGAAGCCGTTGTGGTCTCGGGCGATAGTCCCGTGCTGCTCGACAGCTACCTCTCGGGTGCGGTTGAGATTGATGTGGACGCGCTTTGCGACGGCACGCATGTGCATGTTGCAGGGATCATGCAGCATATCGAAGAGGCCGGCGTGCATTCGGGTGACAGCGCCTGCTCTTTGCCGCCCTACTCTTTATCGCAAGACATAATTGACCAATTGAAACAGCAAACCGAAGCCTTGGCGCTGGCCTTGAATGTTGTCGGATTGATGAATGTGCAATTCGCGGTCAAAGATGGTGAGATTTACTTGATCGAGGTGAACCCGCGCGCCAGCCGCACCGTACCCTTCGTGGCCAAAGCCGTGCGCAGCCCGATTGCAGCTATTGCTGCCAGAATTATGGCCGGTGAACCCTTGAGCAATTTCGACCTGGTGGATCCCGCCAGCATCAAAGGCTTTGCGGTGAAAGAGGCGGTTCTGCCCTTCGCACGCTTCCCCGGTGTCGATACGCTGCTTGGGCCAGAAATGCGCTCCACGGGCGAGGTCATGGGATTTGACAGCAAATTCCACCGCGCCTTTTATAAGGCACAATTGGGCGCAGGCACTTTATTGCCCACCGCTGGCAAAGTCTTCCTATCCATCAAGGATGACGACAAAGGGCCGATGTTGATCGAAGCGGCCGCCTGTTTGGCGGATATGGGGCTCCGTCTTACCGCCACCGCTGGAACCGCGGCTTTTCTTGCTGAGGCTGGGATCACCAGCACCGTGGTCAATAAGGTCTATGAAGGCCGCCCAAATATTGTGGATCAAATCAAAGATGGCGACATCGCCCTCATCTTGAACACGACCGAAGGCGCACAGGCCGTAGATGATAGTCGCAGCATGCGGGCGGCGGCCTTGATGGACAAAATTCCCTATTTCACCACCTTGGCCGGCAGCCATGCCGCCGCTTTCGCCATCAAAGCCCATGCAGAGGGCGATGTAGGTGTGAAAGCTTTGCAAGGGTAAATGCGCCCAGAGCCCATCCCCGCGGAGTGCCCGCTTGGGGATGGGGCTGTCTAGCCTAAATCATATGTCTTTCACTGAAACGCGTTTGTGCAGCTCTTCCGCCGTCTCGACGCGTTCTGAATAGCGATCCACCAGCATCTCCTTGCGCCCACGGGTCATAACTGTGTAACGCGCCAGCTCCTCCATCACATCCACGACCCGATTATAAAAAGACGATGGCTTCATCCGCCCATTTTCAAATTCAAGCCAAGCCTTGGGCAAAGAGCTTTGGTTTGGTATTGTGATCATCCGCATCCAACGTCCCAAGATCCGCATCTGATTGACCGAATTAAACGATTGCGAGCCGCCAGACACCTGCATCACAGCAAGAGTCTTCCCTTGTGTCGGGCGTAGGCCACCAATGGCAGACAGCGGGATCCAGTCGATTTGTGTTTTTAAAATCCCAGTCATCGCCCCGTGCCGCTCAGGACTGGACCAAACCATACCCTCGCTCCACAGTGCCAATTCTCGCAGTTCTTGCACCTTGGGATGGCTATCGGGCGCCCCATCGGGCAGGGGCAAGCCGGTGGGATCAAAGAATTTCGTCTCACAGCCCAATGCCCGCAGAACCCGCGCGCCCTCTTCGGCCACCGCACGCGAATAGCTTTGTGGCCTCAACGACCCATAAAGCAGCAAAATGCGCGGCGCATGCCCATCATCTTCCGGTCCGGCCAGAGCCGAAAAATCAATCCGGCGCAGCATATTGGGATCATAAAGTGGGACGTCAGTTTGGGACATTTTCCCCTCCTCCGGTCAATCTATCGCTCGCAATTAACACCATCGCAGGGGCAAGGAAAGCTGCGATCACCTCCCAATGGATAGGGCCTCACCCTCTTGCATCGGCTCCGCGCTCGGGGCACATAACCGTATGGCTAAGCTCTATTTCAACTACTCCACGATGAACGCCGGCAAATCGACTTTGCTGCTGCAGGCGTCGCATAACTACAAGGAGCGCGGCATGCAGACCTATCTGCTCACCGCGCAAATGGACACAAGGGCCGGACAGGGTAAAATCGCCTCCCGCATCGGCATTGGCGAAGAGGCGGACACGTTTACCACCCAGGATGACCTCTTTGAGAAGATACAAAATCGACTGGCACAGGGTCCCGTCGCCTGCGCCTTTATTGATGAAGCGCAGTTTTTGACCAAGGAACAAGTTTGGGCCCTGGCCCGCGTGGTCGATGACCTTGGCTTGCCCGTCATGTGCTATGGCCTGAGAGTAGATTTTTTGGGGGAGCTGTTTCCGGGGTCCGCCGCGCTTTTGGCGCTGGCTGATGAAATGCGCGAGGTACGGACCATCTGCCATTGCGGCAAGAAGGCGACAATGGTGGTGCGATTTGACAGCACTGGCAAAGCCGTCACGGCCGGCGATCAAGTGCAGATAGGCGGCAATGAAACCTACCTTTCGCTTTGCCGCAAACATTATCGCGCCGTAGTGGCGGACGATAATTCTCCAGAGCTTCCAATCTAAGACACAGCCAGCTCTGGGATCAAACCGATCCTCTGGTGCCGTTAACCAATTTTCAACCATGTGTTATGAGTTGATTTAGTAAGATACCTACATATAGTGCGATCACGCTTTGGAAGGGCCGCATTCCAGGGGACAATAAGGGCATCAGCCCCTTCAACGCCCTTATGACATCTCTGGCCGCCACGATTGGCACTGGAAATATTGCTGGCGTCGCAACCGCGATTTTCCTCAGTGGGCCGGGTGCGGTGTTCTGGATGTGGATGACCGCCCTCGTGGGCATGGCCACCAAATATGCAGAGGCCGTACTGGCTGTACGCTTCCGCGAGACCGATGAACGTGGCAAGCAGGTCGGTGGGCCCATGTATTACATCCAGAACGGGCTCGGTGCGAATTGGAAATGGCTGGCGATGTGTTTTGCCCTATTTGCCGGGATTGCCGGCATCGGCATCGGCATCGGCATCGGCATCGGCATCGGAAATATGGTGCAGGCCAATTCCATCGCCAATGCGTTAAACGCCAATTTCTCCATCCCAGAATGGGTCACAGGCGTGGTGCTGGTGCTTTTGGTCGGGGCCGTCCTTTTGGGCGGTATTGACCGCATCTCATCCGTGGCCGGAAAATTGGTGCCCTTCATGGCGGTGGCCTATATCGCCGCTGCAACCTTGGTCCTGTTGATCAATATCACGGAAATTCCAGCGGCCTTTGGCTTGATCTTCACCCATGCTTTCACCCCCTCCGCAGCCACTGGCGGCTTTGCCGGCGCGGCTGTCTGGGCAGCTATTCGATTTGGTGTGGCCCGTGGCGTATTTTCAAACGAAGCAGGTCTTGGATCGGCGCCCATTGCACATGCGGCCGCATCGACCAAAGGCCCTGTGAGCCAAGGTCTTGTCGCTATGCTGGGCACTTTTATTGATACGATCATCGTCTGTTCCTTCACCGCCTTGGCCATCATCGCCTCGGGGGCTTGGACCAGTGGGGAAACCGGTGCTGCTTTGACATCCCATGCCTTCGATCTAGCTCTGCCAGGTGTCGGAGGATATATCATCGCCGTCGCCCTAACGATTTTCGCATTCACAACAATTCTGGGGTGGAGCTACTACTGCGAGCGGTCTTTGCAATATCTGTTCGGCGTGAAAATCATCATGCCGTTCCGCGCAGTCTGGCCTCTGGCTGCGCTTGTCGGGGCAACCTTAAAGCTCGGCTTCGTTTGGCTTTTGGCCGATACGCTCAACGCGCTTATGGCCCTTCCGAACTTGGTGGCCTTGGCCTTGCTCAGCCCAATCGTCTTTAAGATTACCAAGGAGTTTTTCGACAGCCGCGGCAAGTCAGAAAACAATCCGTTCTAATCGCACAGCGGCGCTGTAAAAAGCGCGCCGCGTTACAAAAATTAGGCGGGGGGTGAACTTTCACCTCCCGCCTTTAATCTGCGCATAGGACTGTAACCAGAGCTCAGCGCTTGCCGTAGTAAAGCCCCACGACATGCTCCGCCTCGGCGAAAAAGAGCCAGCGCTGTGCAAAGGTACCCAGCGCATGGCAGATCACAGCCAAACAAATCATCAGCGCGCTACTCGAGATCATCACCAAAACTAAAGGCGCCGCAATCATCAGCGCAAAAGCGATCAGCCGCAATTTCACCGCATGTTTGCGCCCCACCTGATGCACCATCTCTTTCAAAAGATAGTTGTTGCCCGTATGGGGCGGCTCAAAGGCGCGCACGACGCCGCGCACCCCCAAGCCCGTTGCGGTGCCGATATCCGTGCCCCGTTCCTGAAAACGCCCATCACCGGACAACCAAGCAAAAAGCTGCATAACCCCAGCCAAAGCCAAAAGCCCGATGGCGGGACCCACTTGCCCCGCAAGCAACCCACCGCCACCCAGCGACAAGGCTAAAAACAGGGCTGGGGTGCTCCAATGGTTCCAACGCGGCACGGTCTTCAGCTGCGCATAGATCATCGACGTGGCAAACACCGTCAAAACTGATAGAGCCGCGCCAATATAGCCCAAAGGCTGCCAAGCGGTATCGTAAAACACAACCCCCAGGGCAAAAAGCCCCATGACCAGCAAACAGGCAACGGCCAAACAACCCTCACGGCTGAGCCAGCTGCTGCGCCATTGCGAGAAGGCCCTCAGGAACCGCTGCGGATTGCCCAAATGGAAGGTCGAGGCCAAAAGCCCTCCCACCGCCAGCGCAAAGGCCAAAGCATAATAGAAAAACGACAACCAGCCGCGCACATCTGGCAGACCAAGCCCCAGCCAGGTGAGCAAACCAAAGCCCAAACCGGAAGCGACAGTGAAGAGTATTACAGAACCAGCAGGATGCATCAGAGTTTCTCCAAAGCTTTGTCCAGCCACCCAAGGAAGCCTTTTTGCGTGCCAGAAACTGGCTCCAAATAGGGGGCAAGGATATCGAGATCAGCCGGCACATCTTTCGGACGTGGCGGCAGGTATTTGTTCACCGGCTTGGTGCCCAGCTCAGGCATCAGATCCATGCCCCCACGCGCCGCCACCAATTGCGACACCTCAGAGCTTTCATCGCCCAAATCGCCAAAATGCCGCGCGCCGGAGGGACAGGTGCGCACACAGGACGGAACGCGATCCTCCTCCGGTAGGTTTTCATTATAAATCCGGTCGACACAGAGCGTGCATTTCTTCATCACACCCGCCGCTTGATCCATCTCCCGCGCCCCGTAAGGACAGGCCCAAGCACAAAGACCACAGCCAATGCAGGCATCCTCATTGACCAGCACAATCCCATCCTCACTGCGCTTATAGCTCGCGCCGGTGGGGCAAACGGTCACGCAGGGCGCATCTTCGCAATGCAGGCAGGATTTTGGAAAATGGATCAACTGCGCCGGGCCGGTCTCAGGCTGCACCTCATAGGAATGCACGCGGTTCAGGAAGGTGCCCGAGGGATCTGCCCCATAGGGATCTTGATCCGACAGGGGCGCGCCATAATTCTCGGTGTTCCAGCCTTTGCAGCTGACCACACAGGCATGGCAACCAACGCATGTGTCAAGGTCAATGACCAAGCCCAGCTTTTTTGCGGAGGTTTCGGGTAAGGTTGTCATAGGGGACCTCCTGAAATATGGGCTGCGGATGAACCGCGCGGGATGGGCGCGAAGCAGCGGGTTGCGAATGCGGCGAGGTCGGTGTTGAACGCCGTGGCTTCCTCCCAAAAGGGCGAATGGCCGGAATTGTGATAGATTTGCCCTTCCACATTCGGGAAATGCGCCAGGGCTTGTTGCCCCATTTCCGCCGGGGCCAAGCGCTCATGTGCGCCCCAGGCCACCCAAGCGGGTTTACCCGTCGCCTCGGCGACAGCCCGGCGATCTTCTTGGCGCAACCGCGCCGCGGCCCGCACCTGCGGCGGCACGAGCATATTATACCCCACCGCCTGGGCCAGAGTTCCCGCATCGGGCTGTTGATAGAAACAGACCGAAACGAAGGCCTGAACGGCGGCCAGATTTTCCGCCAGATCCTCGGAATACATGCCCACCGCCTTTGCCGGGGGATCATTGCGCACCTTGGCGGCCGCGGGCGGCAGATGCGCCCCGGTGGTGATGGACGAGCCGATCAAACCGACACCCGCCAAAGCCGCATCGCCAAAATGCTCCAGATAATCCATCACGACCCAGCCACCCATCGACCACCCGACCAGCAGGGGCGCATCAAGGGCAAGGCCGGTGATGATCGCCTGCATATCCTCCGCCCAAGGCCGGCTGTTGTCGTAACAGGCCGGGCCCAGAGGTTTATCCGATTGCCCATGGCCACGCAGGTCCGGCAGGATCAGCCGAAACCGTTCTGCCAGCTCCGATTGCCGTGCAAAAGACAGGTGGCATTGCGACCAGCCATGCACCAAAATAATCGCCGGCGCCGTTTCCGGCCCGAGATCATGCACGCACAGCTGCACGCCGCCATGGCCCGTTATGGAATGCTTGCGGTTCATTCCCCAACTTTCCACTGCATCGCTTTGGGGCCTTTTTCAACCGGCGAGGTGATCGGCTCAAAGCCTGGGCTGCTTTCGGATTGCGGCTCGGCCTTCTCGATTTTCACCCGCAGATCGAACCAGGCCGCTTGGCCAGTCACCGGATCGGAGTTCGACCACCGCAGCCCGTCGCCCTTGGGCGGTTGCAGCTCATGGATCAAATGGTTGAGCAGGAAGCCTTTGGTCGCCTCAGGCGCCTTTTCATCCAAGGCCCAAGCCCCCTTGCGCTTGCCAATCGCGTTCCAGGTCCAAACAGTGTTTTCGTTCAGCGCAGCCATATGTGCGACCGGCACCACAATCGAGCCATGGGCGGAGGTGACCCGCGCCCAGTCGCCCTCGGCAAAGCCATTGGCCTGCCAAATCTTGGTCGGCACAAACAGCGGATTTTGCCCATGGATTTGCCGCAGCCAGGCGTTTTGCGTGCCCCATGAATGATACATGGCCATCGGGCGCTGGGTCAGCGCATGGACGGAGAATTCCTCCACATCGACCGCGCCATCCTCAAAGGGCGCATACCACATCGGCAGCGGATCCAGCGTCTGCTTGATTTGCGCGCGCAGATGCTCTGGCGGTTGACGCTCTCCATGGCCTTCGGCCGCCAGTTGGAAGCGGCGCATGGGTTCGGAATATATGTCAAAAAGATAGGGTTGCGGCGCGTCATAAATGCCGATTTTCACGGCCCAATCTTGGTAGGCCGCGTTCCATGGTTTGTAGTAATCTGCCCCTTCGGGCACATGGATCTCATAAAAACCGCCATTGTCGATATAGGCCTGCATTTGATCGGGGTTCGGCGCGCCGCGGCCTTCCTCTTGGCCCGTCTCGCCGCGGAACCCAATCAGCGGCCCCACGCCAGGGCGACGCTCGTGATTGACGATGTAATCTGCGTAGTCTTTGTATTTCGCCGATCCGTCGTCATTGACAAAGCCTTTGAGCCCCATGCGGGCGCCCAAATCGACCAGAACAGACTGAAAGCCGCGCACATCGCGGTCCGGCTCCACCACCGGCCAGCGAATGCTGTCCGCCGCACCTCCCGCCTCACAGATCGGACGATCCAGCAAGGAAATGCAGTCATGGCGCTCCAGATAGGTCGTGTCTGGCAATATCAGATCCGCATAGGCCACCATTTCCGAAGAATAAGCATCCGAATAGATGATTTTCGGGATCACATATTCGCCGTTTTCATCCTTGTCGGTGAGCATCTCCATCACACCACCGCTGTTCATTGAGCTGTTCCAGCTCATATTCGCCATATACATGAACAAGACGTCGATTTTATAGGGATCGCCGGCATGGGCGTTGGATATCACCATATGCATCAGGCCATGCGCCGACATGGGGTTTTCCCAAGTGTAGGCCTTGTCAATGCGGGCCGCGCTGCCGTCGTCTTTGAGACACAGATCGTCCGGCCCCTGAACATAGCCTAAATGCGGCCCGTCCAGCGCGCCGCCGGGGGTGACTTTGCAATGCGGTTTGGGATGCGCAGAAACGGGTTTTGGATAAGGCGGCTTAAAGCGAAACCCGCCGGGCACCTCAACCGTGCCCAGGATGATTTGCAGCAAATGCAGGCTGCGGCAGGTTTGAAAGCCATTGGAATGGGCAGATACGCCCCGCATGGCGTGAAAGGACACCGGGCGGCCAATCATCTTATCATGCTTATTGCCGCGGAAATCGGTCCAGGGTTGGTCAAGCTCGAAGGCCTCATCAAAGGCAACGCGGGCCAAATCTGCAGCGATGGCCCGGATCCGATCTGCGGAAATTCCGCAGCGCTCCGCCACGTTTTCTGGCGCATAGTCATCAGACAGATAACGCTCGGCCAGATGTTGGAACACCGTGCGATGCCCTTCATAGGTGGCGGCCAAATCTGGCGTGATGCCCTTGGTGTCAAAGGCCACAGGTTTTCCGCTTTTGCGGTCAATAACCAGCAGCTTGCCATCTGCGCCGCGCAGCAACATGCCTTTGTTCGGCCCCTCGGTGCTGTCCACCAGTGCAGGCGCATTGGTCAGCTGAGCGAGGTAATTCAAATCCACTTTGCCAGCTTTGAGCAGCAAATGCACCATGGATAGGATAAACAGCCCATCTGTGCCCGGTGTGATACCCACCCATTCATCGGAAATTGCATTATAGCCCGTGCGGATCGGGTTGACGCCAATCACCTTCGCGCCGCGTTCCTTCAACCGGCCCAGACCCATTTTGATCGGGTTGCTGTCGTGATCTTCGGCAACGCCAAAGAGCATGAACAATTTTGTCCTCTCCCAATCGGGTTGTCCAAACTCCCAAAAGGCGCCGCCCATGGTGTATATGCCCCCAGCGGCCATATTCACCGAACAAAAGCCGCCATGGGCCGCATAGTTTGGCGTGCCGAACCCCTGCGCCCAAAAGGAGGTGAAGCTTTGAGATTGATCGCGCCCAGTGAAAAACGCCAGTTTTTCGGGGTTTTCTTTATGAACCGGCTCCAGCCAATCCTGCGCCAGCTGCAGCGCCTCATCCCATGAAATTTCTTCAAAAGCCCCAGAGCCTCGCGGCCCAACCCGTTTGAGCGGTGCGCGCAGACGCGACGGGGCGTTGACCTGCATAATGCCTGCCGAACCTTTGGCGCAAAGAACCCCCTTATTCACCGGGTGATCGCGGTTGCCCTCGATATAGGCGACCTTGCCCTCCTTCATGTGGACATTGATCCCACAACGGCAAGCGCACATATAGCAAGTGGTCTTGCGGATCTCATCACTCACCTTGGGTGACAAGTTCAGTTTTGGTTCTTCAAATCCCATGGGTAGGACCCCCTATTGCCTGCAATTCAGGTATTTTTTTGAACGGCCGCCTGAGCTGCCGTTACACAAATCATGTCAATGATATCATCCGCAGTACAGCCGCGTGACAAATCATTCGCTGGTCTTGCCAGGCCTTGTAACATCGGGCCAATGGCCTTGGCGCCACCAAAACGCTGCGCAATTTTATAGCCGATATTGCCAGCATCCAAATTCGGAAAGACAAAGATATTTGCCTGCCCGGCGACGGGTGAACCGGGTGCTTTCGCGGCACCGACTGATGGCACCATGGCCGCATCGAATTGCAACTCACCATCAACCACAAGATCCGGTCGCGCCGCCTGCACCATGGCGGTGGCCTGGCTCACTTTGGTGACATTGGCATGTTTGGCACTGCCGCGCGTGGAGAAAGACAGCATAGCGATTTTGGGCTCCAGCCCGGTGAGACAGCGCATCGACTCCGCAGAGGAAATCGCAATATCAGCCAATTCTTCAGCGCTGGGGTCAATCACCAGACCGCAATCGGTGAAGACGTTCACCGGGCTGGGCAGATCCGGGCGATCTTCGAAAAGCATAAAGAAAAAAGACGATAAAAGCTTTGTACCCTCCGCCGTGCCAATCACTTTGAGTGCTGCGCGGATGATATCGGGTGTGGAATAGACTGCGCCACCAATCGTACCATCGGCATCCCCGGCCGCGACCATGGCGGCTGCAAAAAAATTGGCTTGGGACAATTCAAGCTGGGCTTTTTCGGGCGTCATGCCCTTTGCCGCACGCTTGCGCACATATTCTGCAATATAGCCGGGCAATCGCGGGCTTGTGGCGGGGTCTTCGATTGCGATATCGCCCACTGAGCCCGCCGCAGCAAGCGCCGGTTGCACCAAGGCCGGATCGCCGATGCAAATAATTTTTGCCAAATTAGCAACAGAAGCCGCAACCGCGGCTTCTGCAACGCGAGGGTCGGCGCCCTCGCTCAATACAATGGTTGGTGTTGCGCCAGAGGTGGCGGCAAGAATATCGCGAAATGCCGCCACACCGAAGCTCCTTATTCAGCCGCCATATCGGTCGAAGACACGCCTGCAACTTGAACAGGTTTTTTCATTGCGTCCCGGCGGAAAGGCTCACCCAATTCTTGGTTCAACAAGACCTCGATCAAAGTGGTTTTATTGTTTTCCATTTGATCTTTGATGGCTTGGTTTAACACATCGGTCAACTCTTCCATGGTTTTCACTTGCACACCAATCAAACCACAGGCCTGCGCGATGCCGGCATAGGAGACTTTGGTGTCCAACTCAGTGCCAACGAAGTTATCGTCGAACCAGAGGGTTGAGTTGCGCTTTTCTGCACCCCATTGGTAGTTGCGGAACACGATCTGTGTCACAGCAGGCCATTCGTCCCGACCAATGGCCGTCAGCTCATTAACCGCAATCCCGAAGGCGCCGTCACCTGCAAAACCAACCACAGGAACGTGAGGTTGGCCAATTTTCGCGCCAACGATTGACGGCAGACCGTAGCCACAGGGACCAAAGAGACCCGGAGCCAGATACTTTCGGCCTTCATCAAAGGAGGGGTAGGCGTTGCCGATGGCGCAGTTGTTGCCAATGTCTGAGGAGATAATTGCCTCTTTTGGCAGAGCCGATTGGATAGCACGCCAAGCCATACGCGGAGACATCCAATCTGGCTTGTCCGCACGTGCACGCTGGTTCCAAGTGGTGCCTGGATCATCATCTTCGTGATCCATTGAAGTCAACTCTTGCGCCCAAGCTGATTTGGTTGTCGCGATCAAATTCTTGCGCTCTTCACGACCCGCATCGCCGGCCGTATCAGACAGGCGCGCCAGCAAGCCTTGCGCCACTTTTTTCGCATCCCCAACGATGCCCACGCTTACAGGCTTGGTCAAACCGATCCGATCTGGGTTGATATCCACCTGAATGATTTTCGCATTCACCGGCCAGTAATCAATCCCGTAGCCCGGCAGTGTTGAGAACGGGTTAAGCCGTGTGCCGAGCGCGACCACGACGTCAGCCCGTGAGATCAGCTCCATGCCCGCTTTTGAGCCATTATAACCCAAAGGACCGGCAAACAAAGGATGCGAGCCAGGGAATGCATCATTGTGCTGGTAGCCCACACAGACCGGTGCATCCAAACGCTCTGCCAAAGCGGCAACATCGTCAAACGCATCGGCCAGAACAACGCCAGCGCCATTCAAGATGACCGGGAATTTCGCATTCGAGATCAACTCAGCCGCTTCCGCAACCGCACTCTCCCCACCTTGTGGGCGCTCGAATGCAACGATTTTTGGCAACTCAATATCAACAACCTGGGTCCACATATCGCGCGGAATGTTGATCTGTGCCGGGGCGGAGGCCCGATGTGCCTGCATAATGACACGGTTCAGAACTTCTGCCACCCGGCTCGGGTCGCGAACTTCTTCTTGGTAGGCAACCATATCTTCGAACAATTTCATTTGTTCAACTTCTTGGAAGCCACCCTGACCGATGGTTTTATTGGCCGCTTGTGGTGTGACCAACAGCAAGGGGGTATGGTTCCAATAGGCGGTTTTCACCGCGGTGACGAAATTGGTAATGCCAGGACCGTTTTGTGCGATCATCATGGACATTTCGCCGGTGGCGCGGGTGTAGCCATCCGCCATCATTCCAGCAGACCCTTCATGGGCGCAGTCCCAAAACATGATTCCAGCTTTTGGAAAGATATCAGAAATAGGCATCATGGCAGAACCAATGATCCCGAAAGCGTGGCGGATACCGTGCATCTGGAGCGTTTTTACAAAGGCTTCTTCAGTGGTCATTTTCATGGGGCAGCTCCTTAAAGGGATTGAATATGCCACGGTTTTCTCTCGCAGCATCTCTGTGGGTTTATTTCTGCCCTTCTATTAGGACATAGGCAATGACATATTTAGGGCCAGTTCCGACCCTCGAATATATCCACATCGATATTTTCACTCAGATGTCGTTTTTTGAGACCGCCGGCGGAATATTTCTTCGAGCCAATAGTCAGCTGTCCCTGGTTTTCCAAGAAAATACCCCTGCGCATGGGTGATTCCCGCAACGCGTACGAGGTCCAATTGATTCTGAGTCTCGATTCCCTCTGCGATAATTTCAAAGCCCATAGTTTTGGACATCTCAACCAGTCCGCGCATAATCCCCTCACGGCTCCCTCGTGTCAGACTTTGCACAAAGCTTCGGTCAATTTTCACAATATCAATCGGATATTCCAGCAATCGCTCCAGGTTGGACATCCCAATGCCGAAATCATCTAAGGCAATCCGCACACCCTTGGATCTCAGCCTATTTATGAGCGTTTTGGTGGCCTCGGGATTTTCAATCACGGTGCTCTCAACAATCTCAAAAACTGTCATTTCTGGCGGCAGGCCGTTGAGCAAGGCTTTGAGCCATTCCGCGTCTGCGCCCGGCAGTACAGTATTGTTCAGAAACTTGCTCGAAATATTCCATCCGCAGTAGATCGGCGGGTCCAATTTGGAAAATCCAATTGCAGCCGCATTGGCCTCCTCAAGTGGTGGCCGGACGCCGCGTTTATAACTGTCCGCCATCAGATCCAAAAATTGGCCTGGCAATAAGATCTCACCATCCGGCTTGACCCATCGGATCAAAGCCTCAACCCCTTCAATTCGATCCTGTTCCAAATCAAAAATTGGCTGAACAAAATAGGTGATT
>Ga0257120_1000791_pt1 | contig 22531 bp, 12 predicted proteins | sample SI106_10metaG_FD_190153 | JGI IMG/M metagenome (GOLD analysis project Ga0257120, IMG submission 190153) | Marine microbial communities from Saanich Inlet, British Columbia, Canada - SI106_10 | ecosystem: Environmental > Aquatic > Marine > Inlet | place: Canada: British Columbia | collected... | reverse complement strand
CACCAACACCAATCGCTACCATTCCTAGTCCACCCGCATTCACGGTATGAGAATCGGTTCCAATCATCATTCCTCCAGGAAATGCATAATTTTCTAAGACAACTTGGTGAATAATTCCTGCACCTGGTTTCCAAAATCCTAATCCGTATTTGTTTGATACTGACTCTAAAAAGTTAAAAACTTCATTACTGGTATTTAAAGCACTTTGTAAATCGGTTCCCGCTCCATTTTTTGCCTGAATTAAATGATCACAATGTGTTGTGGTAGGTACTGCTACTTTACTTTTTCCTGCTTGCATAAATTGCAACAAAGCCATTTGTGCAGTTGCATCTTGCAAGGCTATTCTGTCTGGAGCAAAATCTACGTAATCTTCACCTCTTACAAATGCTTTACTAGGTGTTCCATCCCATAAATGAGAATACAAAATTTTCTCTGCCAATGTAAGGGATTTCCCAGTAATGGTTCGAGCAGCATCTACACGTTCTACAACATTCGCGTAAACTTGTTTGATCATATCAATATCAAAAGCCATATGTGTTTATTTTTAAGAAATTTAGTATCGCAAATCTACTATATTTATAGCGATACTAAAAAATAAATAATAGATTGCTCTAATTATTGAATAATTAAAAGTTATTTGAAAAATAATTAAAAATTTGTTTACAATAAATACTTTTAAACTTACTTTATTTGCGAATATCGCAAATAAAGAATATTAAAAATAGCAGATCAATAAGCCGAATTCTGTTCCTTTTGAAAAGGTTCTTATCATTTATCTAGTTCTAAAATTACTCTTAGAATCTATCTGCCTACCCTTTAGAATCGAGCGAGTCGCTCTCAAGCTCTAATTTACATGGCATTGCATCGCATAGAGTTTACCTGGTTTCACTACAGCCGAACTGTACTTGCTTTCTGTTGCACTTGTCCTCAACTTACGCTGGACGGACGTTATCCGCTATGCTACTCTGTGATGTCCGGACTTTCCTTCACGCCTAAACGTGACGATAAGATAGATCTGCTATTTAATAATATAAAAATATAAAAAATTCTTCATAAAAAAACCCACTCATAAATGAGTGGGAAAAATTGCTATGAAAAAGAAAAAGTGTCACTGATTACTCAGCAACACTGCAAATATATATTAAATTATTTTAATTTTTATTAAAAAATAGTTTTTTAACAAAAAAAAACTAAAAAAAATCAATTATGAAAACATATCCTTTACTTTTTCAAAAAATGATTTATCGGAAGTATTTGGGTTGGGCTTAAAATTTTCATCATTTGACATTTTTTCAAAAAATGCTCTCTGTTCTTTGTCCAATTCTTGTGGTGTCCAAACATTGATATGAATTAAAAAATCTCCTGTTCCGTAGCGTTCGATACTTGGCAACCCTTTTCCTTTAAGACGTAAGATTTTTCCTGATTGAGTACCTGCATCAATTTTAATTTTCACTTTACCTGTTACAGTTTCAACTTCTTTACTAGTTCCTAAAACGGCATCAGAAAAATTAATGTACAAATCGTAATGAATATTCGTTCCTTCTCTTTTTAAAGTAGGATGCGGAATCTCTTCAATAAGAACTAATAAATCTCCAGGAATTGACTTTTTTCCTGGGGCATCATTTCCTTTTCCACCTACTTTTAATTGTACTCCTTCCGTAACTCCTTCAGGTATGTTGATCGATACGGTTTCTTCTTCAACAATCAAACCTTGTGCATCTGCATTGTTAGGTCTATTACTGATCATTTCTCCGGCACCAGAACAAGAAGAACAGGTTGTTGCAGTTTGCATTCTACCCAAAATCGTGTTGGTAACACGCATTTGCTGACCAGAACCGTTACAGGTAGCACATGTTTTGTACACAACGTCATCTGCCTGTACTTTCCTGCGAACTTTTACTTTTTTCTCAACTCCTTGTGCAATTTCTTCTAGTGTAAGCTTTACGCGAATTCGCAAGTTACTTCCTTTAACACGGGCTTGACGTTGACCACCTCCACCGCCAAAACCGCCAAAGCCGCCTCCGCCACCGCCAAAGATATCTCCAAATTGGCTAAAGATGTCATCCATATTCATGCCTCCACCGCCGAAGCCACCTCCGCCTTGAGGTCCATCAAATGCTTGATGCCCATATTGATCGTAGCGTGCTTTTTTATTTTCGTCGCTTAAAATTTCATAAGCTTCTGCTGCTTTTTTAAAGTTCTCTTCAGCAGTTTTATCATCTGGGTTTTTATCTGGATGATACTTTATTGCCATTTTGCGATATGCCTTCTTTATTTCAGCTTGAGATGCTGATTTGGAAATGCCTAATATTTCGTAAAAATCTTGTTTTGCCATATGTTTTGATTGACCCTTTATCTTTGATCAAATTCAGTTATCGGCGATCATTGATCACTGATGATTGTTCATTATTTATTTACCTATCACTACTTTGGGATAGCGAATGATCTTGTCTCCTAGTTTGTATCCCTTTTCCACACAATCAATTACTTTTCCTTTTAAATCTTCTGTGGGTGCTGGAATTTGTGTAATCGCTTCATGAAATTCTGCATCAAAAACATCACCAGAATTTGTTTCTATTTTAGAAAGTCCTTTTTGTTCTAATGTCGTGTAAAATTTTTGATAAACCAAGGTCACACCTTTACTTAATTCTTCCGCTTCTTTGTCTTCTTCAATATGTGACAAAGCGCGTTCAAAATCATCTAAAACTGGCAGTAAAGATGTCAATACTTCTTGTCCTGCTGTCTTAAAAAGCTCTATTCGCTCTTTAGTTGTTCTTTTTTTGTAATTTTCAAACTCGGCAAAAAGGCGCAAAAACTTGTCTTTTTCTGCTTGAATCAACTCTTCTGAAGTAGGCTCACCTACAAGAGTCTCGGCTTCAACTTCTTGATTTTCTTCTACTTGCTGTGTTTCTTCTGTTGTATTTATTTCTTCTTCTTTGATATCTTCTTTCGTACTCATTTCTTTGAAATCATTAAATTGTATACTAAGTGTTTGCAAATATATTGCCAACAAAAAAATAGTGTCAAACTGACACTATTTTTTTACTAAAACTGAAAAAAATTAATTTTCAATACGTTCTATTTTTGCTCCTATAGATTTTAATCGGGCTTCAATATTTTCATAACCTCGATCTATTTGTTCGATATTATTAATGATGGAGGTTCCTTGTGCAGATAATGCAGCTATCAACAACGAAATTCCAGCTCTGATGTCTGGCGAAGTCATATTGGTTGCTTTCAATTGTGATTGATGATCATGCCCAATGACAGTAGCTCTATGTGGATCACATAGAATAACTTTGGCACCCATATCAATTAATTTGTCGACAAAAAATAAGCGGCTTTCAAACATCTTTTGATGAATCAGCACAGTTCCTTTTGCTTGGGTAGCAATGACCAAAACAATACTCAATAAATCGGGTGTAAATCCTGGCCAAGGTGCATCGGCTATGGTTAAGATTGAGCCATCAATATAATTTTGAATTTCATACGAAGATTGTTGCGGAATGTAAATATCATCACCTCTTTTTTCTAATTGAATTCCCAACTTTCTAAAAACATCAGGTATTTGTCCCAGATTTTGCCAACTTACATCTTTGATGGTCAATTCTGAACGTGTCATGACTGCCACCCCAATCCATGAACCAATTTCAATCATATCTGGTAAAACCCTGTGTTCGCATCCTCCCAGAGCAGTTACTCCTTCTATGACTAATAAGTTTGAGCCCACTCCGGAAATTTTTGCCCCCATAGAGTTTAGCATTTTACTCAATTGCTGAATGTAGGGTTCGCAGGCAGCATTATAAATTTTAGTAACCCCTTTTGCTAAAACAGAAGCCATTAAAATATTGGCAGTACCCGTTACAGAAGCTTCGTCTAGAAGCATTTCAGTTCCATGAAGTTCCTCTGCTTCTACTCCATAAAAATATTCTTCTTTGTTGTATCTGAATGTAGCACCCAATCGGATAAAGCCTTCAAAATGCGTATCCAATCTTCTTCTTCCTATTTTATCCCCACCAGGACGGGGAATATATCCTCTCCCAAAACGAGCTAACAATGGTCCTACTAACATAATTGAACCTCTTAATGAGCTTCCATCTTTTTTGAATTTGGCAGATTCTAAATATGCTAAATTGAGTTCATCTGCTTGAAAAGCATACGAATTGCTACTCAATTTTTCTACTTTCACTCCCAATTCACCCAGAATAAAAATCAGCTTATTAACATCAATAATATCTGGAACATTGTGTACCAAAACTTTTTCTGGAGTTAATAGAACCGCACAAAGAATTTGCAAAACTTCATTCTTCGCTCCCTGTGGAGTAATGGTTCCTCCTAACTGATGTCCTCCTTCTATTTTAAATGATGCCATTGTTGCTTATCTTTTTCTGTTTTTATTCTGATTGTTGTGATGGGGTTTCTTGTATGCGGGTTTTGAATTGTTTTGCCCTTGGGAATTTCGTTTTTTTAGTAAGTTTTTACTTTCAGAAAGCTCTTCTTTGCTTTCTCTTAGATCAATCTTACCATCCGACAATTCATGTAAATGTTTAAAAATAATCGCATCGTCTACGGTATCTTTGTTCCAATTCAAATAACATTTTTTCATGTGATTGGCAATGGTAAACACCAATGCTTCTTTCTTTTCTCCATCTTCCCAACTAAGAGCTACATCAATCATTGTCTGGATATTATTTCCATAATAACGATATCTTGAGGCCGACTTTGGATATGCCAAAGCTTCGGGTTTCTCTTGTAGTTCTTCTTTTGAGGGCTGTGGATAAGGGGATTCAGCATCCAATTTAAAATCAGACATAATGTATAACTGATCCCATAACTTGTGCTTAAAATCGGGAACATCACGCAAGTGGGGTTGCAAATTCCCCATGACATCAACAATTGCTTTTGCCATTTTGTCCCGTTCTTCTTTCCCCTCTAAAGCCACACAATGATCTACTAATTTTTGTATATGTCTTCCATATTCTGGAATAATCATTAAGGGTCTTTCTGAATTGTATTCTAAATCGAATGTCATTTATTTGTTTTTGTGAAGGTTCTTAATTATTAATAATAAATAAGAAATTTATAGTTAAGGTCGGTATTTGCTTCGAGCCGATAAGATTGTATGCTACTTTTATTTAGGCTTGCAAAATAACATTTTATTTTTAGTTTTTTTACTCATTTCAAAAGAATTAAATAAAGTCTGTTATCCGATAATTTTCAAGTTTACAAAACGCAGCAATAGATTTTTTTTACCCGCTGTACCAAACTGAATCATGGCTTTTTTATCGGGTCCTTTTCCTTCCAAAGAAAGGACTTCACCTCTTCCAAAACGATCGTGCTCAATAATATTTCCTACAATAATATCGTTGTCAAACAGATTCCCTTTTGATAAAGTTTGAGAAACTTTTTTTAAGTTTTTAGGAACAATGAGTTCTTTCTTTTGGGCAAGATCACGTTCCATTTTTTTGCGCTGAATGGGTTTTTGAAAACGAATTCCTTTGGGAGCATCTTCAAATAAACTTTTTTCTACAAAGCGGTTGATCGTTGGTTCTACCGTTTTTGGTGCAATGTAATGTAAATATTGATCATCAATTTCTTCCAGAAACCTACTGGGTTCTGCATCTACTAATTTCCCCCAACGGTAACGGGTTTGAGCGTAACTCAAATAGGCGACATTTTCGGCCCTAGTCAATGCCACATAAAACAACCGTCGCTCTTCTTCCAATTCGCTTCTAGTATTCATGCTCATGGCAGATGGAAATAAATTCTCTTCCAAGCCCACCACATAAACATGCGAATATTCCAATCCTTTTGATTGGTGAATGGTCATTAAAGAAATACTCGGTTTGTCGTTTTCTTTTTTAGAATCAAAATCGGTTGCTAATGCGACATCCTCCAAAAAGGATGTCAATGAAGCATCTTCTCCTTGTTCAATTTTATCGGTAATAAAATCTTTAATTCCGTTCAGTAATTCTTGAACATTCTCTACTTTACTTACTGCTTCAGGTGTACCGTCTTTTTCTAAATCTTTGATTAACTGTGTTTGTTTTACAACGATCTCTGCAATTTCAAAGGCATTTTTTGTTTGCGATTCAATTTGCAATCGCAACATCATATTCATGAAATTCTGGAGCTTATTCTTGGTGCCCGCATTCAATTTTAAATCAATTTTATCAATGTATTTTAAAACGTCAAAAATGGATTTTTTATAGTGATTTGCAGCGATGGTTAGCTTATCTATAGTTGTTGCGCCAATTCCTCGTGCGGGATAATTGATTATTCGCTTTAGTGCTTCTTCGTCATTTGGGTTGATTAAAAGTCGTAAATATGACAAAATGTCTTTGATTTCTTTTCTTTGGTAAAAAGAAATTCCCCCATAAATTTTGTATTCAATTCCCTTTTTACGCAATGCATCTTCCATTGCCCTCGATTGGGAGTTGGTGCGATACAAAATAGCAAACTGATCATTTTTTAATTGATGGTTCATTTTATTTTCCCAAATGGATTGAGCCACAAAACGCCCCTCTTCTCCATCAGAAATGGTTCGCATTACTTGAATACTTTCACCTGCATCGTTTGAAGTCCAAACCTCTTTATCTAGTTTGGTTTTATTTTTTGCAATAACAGAGTTTGCTGCATTGACTATATTACTGGTAGAGCGATAATTTTGTTCCAATTTAAAGGTTTTCACCTCGGGGTAATCCTTCTGAAAACTTAAAATGTTTTGAATATTGGCACCCCTAAAACTATAAATACTTTGAGAATCATCTCCAACAACACAAATGTTTTGAAAGCGGTCTGCCAATGCTTTGACAATTAGATACTGCGAGTGGTTGGTATCTTGATACTCGTCTACCATAATGTATTTAAAGCGATTTTGATATTTCGCCAACGATTCTGGAAAACGTGCTAACAACTCGTTCGTTCTTAAAAGCAAGTCGTCAAAATCCATCGCCCCTGCTTTAAAGCATCGATCCACATATTCTTTGTAGATTTCTCCAACTTTAGGTCTACTCGCATGCAAATCGGCTTCTTGTAAATCGGCATTATTGTAATAGGCTCTTACGGTAATTAAACTATTTTTAAAAGAGGAAATTCTATTTAAAATTTGTTTCGCCTTGTAGCGTTCTTTATCTAGACCCATTTCTTTGATAATCGAACCGATCAATCGCACTGAATCTTGAGAATCATAAATGGTAAAATTGGAAGGAAACCCCAGTTTATCTGCTTCTGAACGTAAAATTCTCGCAAATACCGAGTGAAAAGTTCCCATCCATAGATTCTTGGCTTCACTGGCACCCACTACAGAAGCAATTCGCTCTTTCATTTCTCGAGCTGCTTTGTTGGTAAAGGTGAGCGAAAGAATATTGAACGGATCTACATTTTGCTGCATTAAATGCGCTATTCTATAGGTCAACACACGGGTTTTACCAGAGCCAGCTCCAGCAATAATGATCATCGGACCGTCTTTTTGTAAAACAGCCTGTCTCTGTGCTTCGTTTAATGAATCTAAGTAATTATTCAAGGGATATCTTTTAGCAAAATTGAAAGTGTGAATTTAACCAATCTATTCCTTTTTATGGAACAAGAAAGGTACTTTTTATTCACATTTTATCATTTTAAAATTTACTCTCAAACCTATGAGTTTTCGCCTCAAAATAAAAATCTTCTTTCATCTTTAAAATCCATAGGTGCTGCCATCAAAAATTAGATATTCGCTTTTGGAATTTAAAATTGCAACCGCACTCCTACTTTATAATTTCTTCCCCGTGTAGAAAATCCTAAAATATCTTCGTAATCTTCATTTAATAAATTTGTTACAGCGCCAAAAAATGTAACAGTACCTTCTAATAACTTATAATTGGCATTAAAATCTAATACATTATACTTTGGTAGTGTAGTGGCAACTGTAGAGAAAGTAGCACTGTCATAATATCTTGCAAAACGATTTCCAACATTTTTATAAACTAAAGAAATAAAAGAGTTTTGAGATGGATAAAACTCAACATTCGCAATCAATTTATTAGATGGTATATAATCTACATCAGTACTTTTATCTGTATATGTATAACCAATATTTAATTTTACTTTTTCAATAGGTTTAATGGTAACATCAGCCTCAACTCCACTTACTTTGATCGTTGCTGTAGAGTTTGCATATATCGCCCAAGGTGCAGCGTTTAAATTCTTGAAAATAATTGCTTCATCTTCTGTTCTATTAAAATAAACAGCTCTAAAATCTATTCGTTTTTTATAAGATGAATCGAAGCCAAATTCAAACGTTCTGCTTGTTTCTGGAGTTAAATTTACATCACCATATACAGAAAATAATTGATGGGTACTTGGTGCAATAAATGCAGTACTATAAGATGTTAATCCTCTTAATTTAAAATCGTTTCCATATATAATTTGATAAGAAACATTGCCATCATACACAAAATGATTTCCATAACTACTGTGTATATTTAATCGACCTCCTAAATTTACACTCAATCCATAATCAGAAATATAAACTAAAGAAGCATAAGGGTCTATCGTACTAAAATTAGCTAAATCTTTATCAATATCGCCAAAGGGAGTTGCTGTATTATTGGTATGTTTTTGATAATTGAGCCCTGTAATTAATTGAATTTTTTCTGAAAAAACATATTTATTAACTAGATCTAAATTAGTGCTCTCACCTTTAAATATTGATGTATTTAATACATTAGAATATGTACTAAAATTATTGTCAGTTCTTTTAACTTTATTAAAACTTGCCAATACATAAACTTCACCTTTATTGTATTTATAACTTGGTTTGACACCGAATCTAATTTGAGTTTGTTCTCCATTATTGATATCAGAGTCTGCCCAAACTTCACTATCATAATCATATTCGAAATCATCAAAATTTAAGAATGTTTCAATAGATAATTTTTTATTGAATGTATATCCCAATTTTAACAAACCATTTTTGCTATAATAACCATCCTCTTCAAAAACAGTATTTGTATTACTTTTTGCTGCAGACAAACCATTTGTTCCTGTTAAACTAAAAGAAGTTAGGAAATTAAAACCTCCTGAATTCCCGTTAATATTTATATTCTGATTATTATCCGCAAGTGATGAACTTGTTGTGTTTGCAGCATTATTAGTTCCTAAACTAACTTCGTAAGAACCAGCAATTTTATCTTTTAAAGATTTCTTTAAAATAATATTAACAACTCCAGTTGCAGCACCAGAACCATATAAAGTTGAAGAAGCGGATTTTAAAATTTCGATACTTTGAATTTGATTTAAAGTTAATAAACGTAAATCGTATTCTTGACTTATTAATGATGGGTCAGTAACAGGAACTCCATCAATTAAAATTAAAACTTGTCTACTTCTTCCACCTCTAACATAGGTACTTCTTGGTTCTGAAGCGTTAGAATTAGTCCCTTTAATTTCGATACCTGGAACGTTGTTTAGTAAATCTATTACTGTTTTACCAGCATTATTTATAATGTCTTTTTGGGTGATTTTATAAATCACTTTTCCAGAATTTTCTTTTTTTAGTTTGAATTTTGTGGCTGTAACCACAACCTCCTCTAAAGTTGCTACTTTCTCTTTTTGCGACGCTGTTTGTTGTGCAAAAAGATGTGTGTTGACAAAACTACATGCCAAAACACTAACAATTACTAATTGTTTTTTCATTTTTAATTAATTTGATTTATACAATAAATCAGGACAAATTGAGTACGAAATGTATGTACACAAACTTTTCTCCCGAAAGTTTTTACACGTGATTTAGGCAGGTCTCCTGACTTGTTTTTATGTTATTAGCCTTCCCAACAATAAATGTCAGTGGCGTAAGAATTAATAACATCCTCTACTGAGGTACAGATTTTTCGATTTTACTCGAAATGATAATCTGAATAAACTTACAGTTGCGGGAACAGTTCTAGAATTTAACTAGATTCCCTTTTAATTTGATGCAAAAGAATTTCTGCATCAAAACCAAAATCAGAACAAACATAGTTTAAAAATTGTGAATACAAAATTATTTTGTAATCTTGTTGAAACTTTTTTTTTAGATGAGAATTACTGCTTTAAATATTTTATTTATAATACTCCTTTTTTCCTGTAAAAAGGACTCAGACTCTTCTGTTTCAATAAATAATTCATCTACAATTAAATATGCCAAAGGCTTTGAAATTATTGAAAAGCAAGGAAAGAAAAAACTACTCATCAAATCTGCCTATCAAAATGCAAATCAAACTTTTGAATATCACATAGAAAGTAGAGACCTAAAAAATAGGCCCAAAAAGGATATAATACAAGTTCCTATTCAAAAACTGGTCGTTACTTCTACCACACACATTCCAATGGTAGAACTGCTCAACGAGGAACAAGCGATTGTTGGGTTTCCACATACCCAATACATTTCCTCAGAAAAAACGAGGGCACTCATTGCAGCTGGAAAAATCACAGAAATTGGAAAAGAGAATTCATTGAATACAGAAATCCTATTAGACCTTTACCCAGAATTAGTGGTAGGTTACAGTGTTTCCTCTGCTGACAAGAGTCTTACAGCTGTTCAAAAAGCAGGAATTCAAGTAATTTACAATGGAGATTGGCTAGAGGAAACCCCTTTGGGAAGAGCAGAATGGATTCAATTTTTTGGGCTCTTGTTTGACAAAGAAAATCAAGCAGACAGTATCTTTAAAGTAATCGAGAAAAATTATACCAATGCAAAAAATATCGCTCTAAAAGTACCCAAAAGACCGACTGTTTTATCGGGAGCTATTATGAGTAAAGACATTTGGAATTTACCCGCAGGGGAAAGTTTTGTTGCGCAATTTTTAAAAGATGCGAATTTAGACTACCTATGGAATGACACAAAAGGAAAAGGAAGTTTGTCCTTAAGTTTTGAGAGTGTCTTTGACCGAGGTGTTGAAGCTGATTTCTGGATAGCCCCTGGATATTTTACTTCAAAAGAAGAACTCCTGAAGAGCAATCAATTGTACGCCCAGTTCAAAGCTTTTCAAAACAACCGAATTTATACTCCTGTTAGCAAAAAAGGAAAATCGGGAGGGATTATCTATTATGAATTGGCAAGCACAAGACCCGATTTGGTTTTAATGGATATGATTAAAATTACAAACCCCGAGGTGCTCCCAAATTATACATTGACCTTTTTTGAAAAGATGAAATAAGAGGTAACTCTTTTAATTTTCGGCTTTCACCAATCCATACAATTCTAAATTATATACAAACACAAAAGATGCGTTGAACCGATCTCAAAAAGTGATTTAAAACAAACTTTGCTGCGAATCATCATCTGTGCGCTCTTTTTTCTTCTGAATAGCTTTCTTTAAAAGATCATTCTTTTTATCCTCTTTGTTGAGAACTTCAAGTACTGAGGCTTTAGCGATTGTAGGTACATCTATTGGTAAAGTATCAGAAACAATTTCTTCTTCTACCACTTCAATTTCCTCTGACGAAGGCTCTTCTGGTTCTTCAAAAGGCAAGGGTTCTAACAAATTTACTTGCTTAATTTTGTTTGTGGTCAATTGATTTCCTTGTGCTTTGATTCCTTTGATAGCAATAAAACTTTCAAAATTTATTTGTTGAGGCTCAATAGACCGTTTCGAAAATACCACTTCTGCCATGGGTCTATAATCGGTAGTCACAATTTCTAATTGCGATTTGGGATGGTCACTGATCACAATTTCTTCTTTATCTGGAGTTTCTACCAAGAAACGTTTGATGTAATATCGCTCTTTTTCTCCATCAAAATAAATGGCAGAAATCGGTTTGTTTGGTTTCCATTTTTCCAGTACAATCATATCATCTTCAAAATGCATTGCCAAATCGGGTTTTACCGCTTTGACTTTTCCACTTTGTGAAATGATTAATAATTTATCTTCTGCTTTAAATTCTCCTAAAAGGGTTCCTCTGCTGTCTACATTCAAACGTTGAACAGCTTCATCAAACCAAATTTTTCTTGGTTTTAATGTCGAAACTCCTGCCGATTTAAAATCAACTGATTTGATGGCATATTTGGTAATTGTATTTCCTCTTACAGCCCTTCCTTTAACACTTAAATCTGCAAAATCAATGTCCCATTTCAGTTTCTTAACACTTCCTACAGCTCTTAAGTTAATGGTTACTACTTCTGCTTCCCCATTTGGATTTGCTGAAAAATAATGCACCAAAGAACCTTTGTTTCCGTTTGCAAGATCGTACTCTTTATCACGAGTTACCGATGTTACGTTAAATCGTTTCATATAGCTAGGTCCACGAGTACCATCACGATACATATAGTTGTATACAGTTCGTTGATCTTTCTTCTTGAATACTGCAACGTGAATAATGTCTTTCCCTACAAAAATCTTAGAGTCTACTTTTGTCACCATCATTTTACTATCTTTTCTAAAAATGATAATCTCATCAATATCCGAACAGTCGGTCACAAACTCATCTCTTTTCAATGAAGTCCCAATAAAACCTTCTTCTCTATTGACATAGAGTTTTGCATTGTTCATTGCAACTTTAGAGGCTACGATATCATCAAAAATTCTGATCTCTGTTTTTCGCTCTTTCCCTTTGCCATAAGTCTCTTTTAATCCTTTGAAATAGTCAATTGCAAACTCAATTAAATTTGCCAAATGCGCTTTTACTCCGGCAATTTTATCTTCTAAACTTTCTATAAATTGTTTGGCTTTGTCAATATCAAATTTTGAAATTTTCTTAATGCGAATTTCTGTCAAACGGGCAATGTCTTCTTCAGTAATGGCGCGCTTTAAATGCTTGATATGTGGTTGCAAACCAAGATCAATGGCTTTGATAACACCATCCCAGGTTTCTTCTTCTTCTATATCTCGATAGATTCTATTTTCTATAAAAATTCGTTCTAAAGACGAAAAATGCCATTGTTCTTCCAATTCATTTAACTGAATTTCCAACTCTTTTTTCAACAACTCAACCGTTAAATCGGTTGAGTGTTTTAGCATTTCAGAAACTCCTACAAAAACGGGTTTATTATTTTCAATAGTACAAGACAAAGGTGAAATGGAATTTTCACAATTGGTGAATGCATACAGGGCATCAATAGTTTTATCTGGCGAAACGTTTGGAGGTAGATGCACCAAAATTTCTACTTCTGCTGCCGTATTGTCTTCGATCTTTTTAATCTTAATCTTTCCTTTTTCGTTGGCTTTGATAATGCTATCAATCAAAGTCGTCGTAGTGGTTCCAAAAGGGATTTCATTGATCACCAAGGTCTTTTTGTCAAGCTGTGAAATTTTTGCACGAACACGTACTTTCCCGCCGCGTTTTCCATCGTTATAATTGGTAAAATCTGCAATTCCACCCGTTAAAAAATCTGGTAAAATAGTAAAGCTTCTTCCTTTTAAATATTTGATAGAGGCATCGATGAGCTCAACAAAATTGTGAGGCAATATTTTGGTAGATAAACCCACAGCAATCCCTTCCGCTCCTTGAGCCAAAAGCAAAGGAAACTTAACGGGCAATTCGATAGGTTCTCTTCTTCTACCGTCATAAGACATTTTCCAATCGGTCGTTTTTGGATTGAAAACAACCTCCAAAGCAAATTTTGATAAACGAGCTTCAATATATCGAGAAGCTGCTGCCCGGTCGCCTGTTAGGATATTCCCCCAGTTTCCTTGCATGTCTATCAATAATTCTTTTTGACCAATTTGTACCATGGCATCTGCAATAGATGCATCTCCATGGGGATGATATTGCATGGTATGCCCAACAATGTTTGCTACCTTGTTGTAACGGCCATCATCTAAGTCTTTCATAGAATGCATAATTCTACGCTGTACGGGCTTCAAACCATCTTCTAGTGAAGGAACCGCTCTTTCTAAAATAACATAAGATGCATAATCTAAAAACCACTCTTTGTACATGCCTGTAACTTTGGTGATGGTTTCTTGTTGTATGCCATCGTCTGGGTAATCTGTAGAATCTTTGAATTCTTCTTGATTGCCAAATGTTGGATCGTGTTCGGTATCGTTTATTTCTTCACTCATAGTCTAAACGTTTATTCGCTTAAGAGTTTCTTATTAGTTCTTATACCAATTTTTGCAATTGGTTTTTAGTCTTCTTTCTTATTTTCAATGGATCCAAATACACAAACACGGGTCTGTATCTTTGAAATGAGGTGTTTACTCAAAACGCCAATTTGATAGCGCTTATCTTTCAAACACTATTTTATGAATACTTCCTCTTCCAAGGTATCCATTTCAACTTTTAGGTTCTCGATGATAAATTTCTGTCGATCTGGTGTATTTTTCCCCATGTAGAATTCTAACATTTGTTCTATTGACATTTCTTTGTCCAACATGACAGGATCCAAACGGATATCCTCCCCAATAAAATGTACGAATTCGTTGGGCGAAATTTCCCCCAATCCTTTAAATCGTGTAATTTCTGGTTTCCCTTTTAGTTTTAAAATTGCATCTTTTTTTTCATCCTCGGAATAGCAATAAAATGTTTCTTTCTTATTTCTCACTCTAAATAAAGGAGTTTCTAGAATGTACAAATGCCCTTCTTTGATCAATTCTGGGAAAAATTGTAAGAAAAAGGTAATCAGCAACAAACGAATGTGCATTCCATCTACATCTGCATCAGTTGCAATGACAATGTTGTTGTAGCGCAATTCCTCCAAACCGTCTTCAATATTCAAAGCGGCTTGCAACAAATTGAATTCCTCATTTTCGTAAACGATTTTCTTACTTAATCCGAATGAATTTAATGGCTTCCCTTTTAAACTAAATACAGCTTGTGTATTTACATTTCTAGATTTTGTAATCGAACCAGAAGCTGAATCTCCCTCGGTAATAAACAAAGTAGTTTCTAAATAATTTTCCTTTTTTATATCACCTAAATGAATTCTGCAATCACGCAATTTCTTGTTGTGTAAGCTTGCTTTCTTGGCACGATCTCTTGCCAGTTTTCGAATACCAGAAAGTTCTTTACGTTCTTTTTCTGCTTGGATAATTTTCTTTTGAAGCTTCTCGACAACCACTGTATTCTTATGCAAGTAATTGTCTAACTGAGTTTTGACAAAATCATTGATATATGTTCGCACCGTTGGCAGATTTGCTCCCATTTCTGTGGAACCTAATTTTGTTTTTGTCTGACTTTCAAAAACGGGTTCCATCACTTTAATAGCTATTGCAGAAATAATGGATTTACGGACATCCGATGCTTCAAAATTCTTCCCATAAAACTCGCGGACTGTTTTTACAATCGCTTCTCTAAAAGCCGATTGATGGGTTCCTCCTTGGGTCGTATATTGACCATTTACAAAAGAATGATACTCTTCTGAATATTGTGTTTTACTGTGAGTAATGGCCACTTCAATATCATCACCTTTGAGGTGAATAATTGGGTACAGCATGTCCTCTTGATTGTTGTTGTCTTCCAATAAATCTTTCAATCCATTTTCTGAAAAGAATTTTTCTCCATTGAAAATAATGGTCAAACCTGGATTTAAATACACATAATACTTTAGCATTTTTGCTACGTATTCATTTCGGAATTTGTATTTCTTGAAGATAATTTCATCAGGAATAAAAGAAACTTTGGTTCCCTTTCTACGAGAGGTTTCTTCCAAAAATTCTTGATCAGTCAAAACTCCTTGACTAAATTCTGCCGCAGCAGACTTCCCTTCTCTTGAAGATTCTACTCTAAAAAAAGACGAAAGCGCATTTACAGCTTTCGTTCCAACTCCATTCAAACCTACCGATTTCTTAAAAGCTTTCGAATCGTACTTCCCTCCTGTGTTCATCTTAGAAACCACATCTACAACCTTTCCTAGGGGGATTCCACGACCATAATCACGAACCGTTACTTTGCTCCCCTGAATAGAAATTTCGATGGTTTTTCCAGCACCCATAACGTATTCGTCAATAGAATTGTCCAATACTTCTTTTAACAAAATATAGATCCCATCGTCTGGAGAAGAACCATCACCCAATTTCCCAATGTACATTCCAGGGCGCATTCGGATATGCTCTTTCCAGTCTAAAGACCGAATATTATCTTCTGTATATTTTGTTTCTTGACTCATAAAATAACGAACTACAATTAGGTTTGAAGTACTCGCTAAATTAGGATTTAACCGAGAAAAATAAAATGCCTTTTAAAATTAGTTATCAACAGGATTTCAACGAAAATACTCCCTTTGTTATGAAGCATAAATTTGTGTAAAAATCACAATAAAAATCAATTTGTTGTATTTTAAAACAAACAAGGTAAAATCAAGAGATTGTCCTATGTTTGCAGTCCAATAAAATTATACAATCGTGGAAAGAGCACAGCTTTTAGAATTAGCAAACAAATACGGAAGCCCCTTATATGTTTATGATACAGAGAAAATTGAATCACAATACAACCGACTAACGGATGCATTTAGCAGCGTAAAAAACCTTAAATTAAATTACGCCGTAAAAGCACTTTCAAATATCAATATTTTAAAATTCTTTGAGCAAATTGGAGCTGGTTTGGATACCGTATCCATTCAAGAAGTACAATTGGGTTTAACCACTGGAATTGATCCTAAAAAAATCATCTTTACTCCCAATGGGGTTTCTTTGAAAGAGATTGAAGAAGTGGCCAAACTAGGGGTTCAAATTAATATAGACAATCTTTCAATTTTAGAGCTATTTGGACAAAAACATCCAGAAATTCCAGTGTGTGTTCGAATCAATCCGCATATCATGGCAGGTGGAAATTCTAAAATTTCTGTAGGACATATCGATTCAAAATTCGGAATCTCTATTCATCAAGTACCGCATATCAAACGTGTGGTAGAAAATACCCGAATGAATATCAACGGAATTCACATGCACACGGGGTCAGATATTTTAGACATCGATACTTTTTTACGAGCAACCGAAATCTTATTTGATGTAGCAAAGCAATTTGAAAACATTGACTTTATCGACTTTGGAAGCGGATTTAAAGTCCCTTATAAAGAAGGGGATATTTCTACCGACATTGAGCAATTAGGTTTGCAATTATCAGAAAGATTCAATGAGTTTTGTGTAGAGTATGGAAAAGACATCACATTGATGTTTGAACCAGGAAAATTTTTAGTGTCTGAGGCAGGTGTATTTTTGGCGAAGGTAAATGTTGTAAAACAAACAACTTCTACCGTTTTTGCGCATGTAGATTCAGGTTTTAACCATCTGGTTCGACCAATGATGTATGATTCATATCATCATATCACAAATATTTCAAATCCGGAAGGAAGAGATCGCTATTATTCTGTAGTAGGCTATATTTGTGAAACAGACACCTTTGGTACCAACAGACGAATTCCTGAAATTTCAGAAGAAGACGTATTGTGTTTCCACAATGCGGGTGCATATTGCTTCTCTATGGCGTCCAATTATAATTCTCGCTATCTGCCTGCTGAAGTGATGATTCATCAAGGAAAGGATTATTTAATTCGAAAAAGACAAACCATTCAAGACATCTTAAACAATCAAGAACAGGTTTCTTTTAATGCTGTAGAAAAAAAGAAAACAGTAGCGGTATCAGCGTAGCTATAAAAGACTTAAATTTAATCACGAATTTGCAAACAAAACAATGCGAATTCGTGGTTTTTTTATTCAACATGAAATAATGAAAATTCAACTCGCTACTTTTGAAAACCTTCCTCAAATAATAGAAATTATTGAAGAGGCAAAGATCCATCTGGCCTCTTTACATATTGATCAATGGCAAAACGGATACCCAAATGCCGAACAGATTGAAAAAGACATCAAAAACAACGAAAGTTATGTAGTTTTGAATGCGGATAATCAGATGGTAGCAACGGCAATGTTTACTACAAACAAAGAATCAACGTATAATGAAATTGAGGGAGATTGGGAGATTTCAGTCAATAAAACATACGGTGTTGTTCATCGAATGGCAATCAAAAAGAAATTTTTACAACGAGGGTTGGCAACAGCGATTCTTGAGGAATTTCACAAACAATTGAAACACAGAAACATCCAAAGTTTAAAGATTGATACCCACGAGGATAATTTGGGGATGCAAGCCCTTTTAAAAAAATTAGACTACAAATACTGCGGAATTATACATACCGATTATGGAGCAAAAAGACTGGCTTATGAAAAGGTAATTTTAATTTAATCGTATTTTTGCGACCAATACACGAATTTAAAAAATATTAGTGCAATTACTTCCCTACTTATTACAACATACACAGAACTCAGAAAAGTCGGTAAGAAACACCCTTTCATTATTAAGTGAAGATGCTACTATCCCATTTATAGCAAGATATCGGAAGGAAATGACGGGAAATCTAAACGAAGTTGAAATTGGCGAAATTGTAAAATACAAAGAACTATTTGAAGCTCTAGATAAGCGAAAAAAATTCATTTTAAAATCTTTAGAAGAACAGGCAGTCTTAACTCCCGAATTGGCACACAAAATAAACAATTCAAAAGACCTAGTTTCTTTGGAAGATGCCTATTTGCCTTTTAAAAAGAAACGAAAAACCAAAGCAGAAACTGCACGTTTGCAAGGCTTAGAACCCTTAGCAAAATTGATCCTCAATCAAAACATACATGACTTGCCATCTACCGCTTCAAAATACATTTCCGACGAAGTAGATACCATAGAGGCTGCCCTAAAAGGAGCCCGCTTTATCATTGCTGAATGGATCAATGAACGTACAGACATTCGGAATACTATTCGTCACGAATTGGAACGCTTTGCACAAATTTCATCTACAGTCATCAAAGCAAAAAAAGAAGAAGAAAAAGCCCAGAAATTTAAAGACTACTTTGATTGGAGTGAATCCTTACATAAAATTCCATCCCATCGTTTTTTAGCAATTTTAAGAGCAGAAAATGAGGGATGTATTCGTGTTAAAATTGAAATTGACAATAAAAAAATCTTTCAGAAAATAGCAACCCAACTCATTCGTTCTCGAAATGATTGTGCATTGCAAATTCAATTGGCAATACAGGATGCCTTTGAACGGCTCTTATTTCCTTCTTTGTCTAATGAAGCTTTATCCAAGGCAAAAGAAAAAGCTGATGAGGCAGCCATTCGTGTTTTTGCCAAAAACTTAAGTCAATTACTACTAGGAGCTCCTTTGGGAGAAAAACGAATTTTAGGGATAGATTCAGGTTTTAAATCGGGATGCAAAGTGGTGTGTTTGAACAAGCAAGGGGAATTACTGCACACTGAAAACATCTATCCGCATGCACCTCAAAATAAGAGAACCGAAGCGACTCAGACCCTTCTCAATTTAACAGAGAAATATCAAATTGAAGCCATTGCAATAGGAAATGGAACTGCCTCAAGAGAAACCGAGCAATTGATCAAAAGTATCTCTTTTAAAAATACCATAGAAATCTTTGTAATTAGTGAAGCTGGAGCTTCAATTTATTCTGCTTCAAAAATTGCAAGAGAGGAGTTTCCCGATTATGACATAACTGTTCGGGGTGCTATTTCTATTGGGAGGCGATTGGCAGATCCATTGGCAGAATTGGTGAAAATAGATGCAAAATCGATGGGTGTAGGACAATACCAACACGATGTAGCGCAATCAAAACTAAAAAAATCACTTGACTTGGTTGTCGAAAGTTGTGTAAATACTGTGGGTGTAAATATTAATACAGCAAGTGAATCCTTATTAAGTTATGTTTCTGGAATTGGTCCTAAAATTGCCGAAAACATTGTCTTATACAGAAATGAACACGGAGCATTTCCTTCTCGAACTGCCATCAAAAAAGTACCTCGTTTGGGTGGAAAAGCATTTGAGCAAGCTGCTGGTTTTTTACGGATTAAAAACAGTAAAAACCCACTTGATGATTCTGGAGTACATCCAGAAAGTTATGGACTCGTCGCTCAAATGGCCAAAGACTTAAATAGTAAGGTCTCCGATTTGATTGGAAACAAAGCACTTCTTGAAAAAATTTCGTTGCAAGACTACGTTTCAAAAAATATTGGCTTGCCTACCTTAAAAGATATAGTCAAAGAATTGGAAAAACCGGGGGTTGATCCAAGAGAAAAAGCCAAAATGTTTTCATTTGACCCAAGCATCAAAACCATTTCCGATTTAAGAAGCGGACAGATAATTCTAGGAATTGTAAACAATATTACCAATTTCGGTTGTTTTGTAGCAATCGGAATTAAAGAAAGTGGTTTGATTCACGTTTCAAACTTGTCAGATTCCTTTGTGAAAGATGTGAATGCAATTGTCTCTTTGAACCAACAAATTACTGTAAAAGTTTTGGAAGTGGATCTTCAAAGAAAAAGAATTCAACTGGCATTGGTAAAGGGGTGATTTAGTTAAGAACTTTAGCAACGAATTTGCAAATATTTCACTATTTTCGAACTCCAAAAACCCGTCCAAAGTGAAAGTTTGTATTGCCGAAAAGCCAAGTGTCGCAAGAGAAATTGCGAACATCATAGGAGCCAACACAAAACGTGATGGTTACTATGAAGGAAACGGCTATGCAGTGACCTATACATTTGGCCATTTATGTACACTTTTAGAACCCAAAGATTACAAGCCCCATTGGAAAAGTTGGGATTTGAACAACTTGCCCATGCTGCCCGAACGCTTTGATACCAAAGTTACTGGAGATGCGGGAATCAAAAAGCAATTCAATATCGTAAAATCCTTATTTGATAAAGCATCAGTGGTGATCAATTGTGGGGATGCGGGAACAGAAGGAGAACTCATACAGCGATGGGTAATAAACCAATGCAATTACAAAGGAAAAGTACAACGGTTGTGGATTTCTTCTCTTACAGAGGAAGCCATCAAAGAGGGGTTTAAAAACTTAAAACCCGCTGAACAATATGATAATCTCTATTATGCAGGGTTTTCTCGAGCGATTGGAGATTGGCTATTGGGTTTAAATGCAACACGGTTGTACACTGTTAAATACGGAGGGTACAAACAAGTATTATCGGTAGGAAGGGTGCAAACACCTACCCTAGCCATGTTGGTCAATCGTTTTAAAGAAATTGAAACATTTCAACCACAACCCTATTGGGAATTACAAACAACTTATAGAAATACCCTTTTCAATTATGAAGAAGGACGTTTTCTAAAAGAGGAAGATGGACAAGTTTTGGCAGACAAAGTGAGCACTTCCGATTTTGAAATTGTTTCTGTTGTTAAAAAGAAAGGAAAAGAATATGCTCCAAAACTATTTGATTTGACAGGATTGCAAGTCTATTGCAATAATAAATTTGGGTTTTCTGCAGATGAAACATTAAAAATAGTACAGAAGTTGTACGAAATGAAAGTAGTCACTTACCCAAGGGTAGATACTACATTTTTACCCAATGATGTCTATCCTAAAATTCACGGTATCTTATCAAAATTGACAGCATATCAAACATTGACAGCTCCGCTATTGGGAAAAAAAATACCCAAATCAAAACGAGTTTTTGACGATAAAAAAGTTACTGATCATCATGCGATCATTCCAACTGGAATACAGGGAAATTTACAATACAACCAACAACAAGTATACGACATCATTACACGACGATTTATCGGAGTGTTTTACCCAGATTCTGAAGTTTCCAATACTTCAGTCATAGGAAAAGCCGCAGAAGTTCCTTTTAAAACTACTGGAAAAGAAATTTTAACCAAAGGTTGGAGGGTTGCTTTTGAAGTTTCTACTACAATCGAAGTGGCAGCCAATAAAAATATAAAAAATGAACAGACAGTTTTACCAACTTTTGTGAAAGGAGAAAAAGGAAGCCACGAACCTTCCTTTTTAGAAAAAGAAACCAAACCTCCTCGAAATTTTACCGAAGCGAGTTTATTGCGTTCTATGGAAACTGCTGGAAAGCAAGTCGATGATGATGAAATGCGTGAGTTGATGAAAGAAAACGGAATTGGTAGACCCTCCACACGAGCTAGTATTATAGAAACCTTATTCCGAAGAAAATATATTGAACGTAAAAAGAAATTGGTCATTCCTACCCAAACGGGAATTGATCTGATTGACTTAATAGACAATGAACTATTAAAATCGGCAGAGTTGACTGGGCGATGGGAAAAGCGATTGAAAGAAATTGAGCGCGGAGAATTTAATGCGGGTACCTTTATCAATAATATGAAAAAAATGGTAGACCAATTGGTGTACGAAGTACGTGCCAACAAAGCTGTCAAACGTATCTCTTCCAATACGAATCCAAGTCTCACCAAACAAACAGTTCAATCAAAAAAAGAAACCAAATCAAAAAAAGAACTTGTTGGAAAAACCTGCCCCAAATGCAAATCTGGCTTACTTATCAAAGGCTCTACTGCATTTGGTTGTTCTGAATATAAAAACAACTGTGATTTAAAAATTCCTTTTGAAGTCTATGGAAAAAAAATCTCTGAAAATCAATGGATTCGATTAATTGACAAAGGCTGTACCACCAATTTGAAAGGATTTAAGACCACATCGGGAACTATAGAAGGACTGCTTCGTTTTGATGAAAGTTTCAACATCAAATTAGAACCCAAAAAACAAGTTGTAAAAGCAGTAACTTCAAC
>Ga0257120_1000786_pt1 | contig 22602 bp, 20 predicted proteins | sample SI106_10metaG_FD_190153 | JGI IMG/M metagenome (GOLD analysis project Ga0257120, IMG submission 190153) | Marine microbial communities from Saanich Inlet, British Columbia, Canada - SI106_10 | ecosystem: Environmental > Aquatic > Marine > Inlet | place: Canada: British Columbia | collected... | reverse complement strand
GGCACAATCGCCTTTGTCAGCGGTATTTACGCCGAACTACTCAGAAGTATCACCTCGGTTAATCTTCAGGCTTTAAAATTACTGAGATCTGAGGGTGTTGCTGCCGCCTGGGTCCATATTAACGGTAATTTTCTCGCGGTTCTTATCGCCGGTATTCTGACCAGTCTGTTTTCTTTGGCTAGGGTGATGCAGTTTCTGTTGGCGGAGCATCCACTGCCGCTCTGGTCTTTTTTTACGGGCCTGATTATAGGCTCGGTGATTTACCTGCTGCGCCAGAACCCGCCCAGACGCAAAATAGACCAGCTGATGTTTGCGCTGGGGGTGGTTATTGCCTATGGCATCTCTATCGCGCCTGCAGTAGCTCTCGAGGGCAACCATATCACCATGTTTTTTGCCGGCAGCATTGCTCTCTGCGCCATGATTTTGCCCGGTATATCAGGTTCTTTTATTCTTGTGCTGCTGGGTTTATACCCTGTATTTATAACTGCGATCGCAAATTTCCAGCTGGATATACTGCTGGTATTCGCCTCTGGCGGAGTGCTGGGGCTAATGCTGTTCAGCCGCTTTTTAACCTGGCTATTAAGCCGCTTCCATACCATGGTGATAGCTACCATGTGTGGATTTTTAGTGGGTAGCCTCAATGTTATCTGGCCCTGGAAACTGGTCACTGAGTCAGTAATTAGTCAGTCAGGCAAGGTTATTGTGTTGGCATCAGAAAACCTACTGCCCGGGGAGTTTAGTCGCGCTGTGGGTCAGGACCCCTTAACGCTTCTCTGTGTTATTGCCTTGAGTTTGGGGCTGGTTCTGGTTTTAGGGCTGGAGTATATTGGCGTCAAATATAGGCAACAGGCTCCAGGGGGAGACTAATTTAATGCGACCGACTCAAATTCTACTGCTGATATTCGCCCTGCTAGTTGCGGGCTGTTCTAACTATTCAGCACCTATAGTCAGCCGCGAACAACCTCCGAGCACTCGTATTTCTAAGCATCAGGTGACTACCGGCGATACTCTGTATTCAATTGCCTGGCGCTATGATAAAGATGTTCGCCTATTAGCCAGGGCAAATGGTATCAGTCAGCCCTATAGAATTCGCAAAGGTCAGGTTCTATCGCTCAATACCAAAGGTGTAAAATTAAATTCGCGGCCTGCTAGTTCGTCGACTCCGAGCAGGGTCAGCAGTTCTAGGCCCGCTGCGGAGCCAACATCGGCGACCAAGCCCATGGTTTTCAGCAAAAATCTGGTTTGGCAGTGGCCGGTTAAAGGCAGTGTTGTTGAGGGGTACAGCCCCAAAGATCTGCGCAAAGGCCTGAGCATTAAGTCTAATATGGGCCCAGATGTCCGCCCTGCAGCGCCTGGAACTGTGGTCTATGCAGGTGACGGTTTGCGTGGATATGGTAAGCTGGTTATCATTAAGCACAGTGAAATCCTTCTTAGCGCCTATGCGCACAATGACAAAATATTGGTAAAAGAGGGACAATCTGTAAAAAGTACGGAAACAATCTCAAAATTGGGGTCTAAGGAAACGTTATACTTTGAAATTAGAAAAGATGGGTACCCGGTAAATCCATCTAGCTATATAGAGTAAAACTGAATTAGTCGGAAGCTCAATAAGAGTAAATCCAGATAAAAATTAACAGTAAAAAATAAAAACTGAAGTTTGAAATTGGGGGAGAGAGAGATAAGTTTGTGAACTAAGGTTCTGGGTTAGCGGCGGGATTAGCTGCTAAATATTTGGAAGATCGTGCAAAAGGGATGCGAACGTGATGGATGAAGCGTTTATTTTAGATCAGTCAGCTCAAGCTACTGATAACAAGGAAGACACACCTGAGATAAGTCATCAAGTCATTGATGCAACAAGTCTTTATTTAAAAGAAATTGGCTTTGCGCCGTTGCTGACGGCCGACGAAGAGGTTTACTACGCCCGCAAGTTTCAAAAAGGCTGTGAAGCTTCGCGACACAGGATGATTGAGAGCAATTTGCGGCTGGTGGTGAAAATCTCTAGACGCTATGTCAATCGGGGCCTTGAGCTTCTCGATCTTATCGAGGAGGGCAATCTAGGGCTAATGAGGGCGGTGGAAAACTTTGACCCGGAACTGGGTTATCGCTTTTCGACCTACGCCACCTGGTGGATCCGTCAGACCATTGAGCGGGCACTTATGAATCAAACTAGAACCATTCGCCTGCCAGTTCATGTGGTCAAAGAGCTCAATGTCTATCTGCGCGCCTCAAGGACACTGGCCCAGCGCCTCGATCATGTGCCGACGCCGGAGGAAATTGCCGAGGAAGTGGGTAAACCAGTGGCCGATGTGCTTAAAATTCTTAGTTTGAGCGAGCGTATCTCATCAATAGATGTGCCTGTGGCAGACAAAGAGAAAACTCTGGTTGAGACCATTGCCGACGACCATGGGTTTAGCCCGGAAAATCAAATTGAGGGCGAGAACCTAACCACTGCTCTCAATGAATGGCTGGAGCAGCTACCGGAGAAACAGCGCGAGGTATTGATCAGGCGCTTTGGCCTGCAAAACCACCAGGAGGAGACTCTGGAGCAGGTGGGACGCGAGATTGGTCTCACCCGCGAGCGTGTGCGGCAAATCCAGGTGGATGCTCTGCGTCGACTGGGGGATGTGCTGCGCAAGCATGGTCTGAACAGCAATCTATTATTTGCGGATCTCCAGGACAGCTAACAGGCTCTCGGAGCTTTCGAACTTTCGAACTTTCGAACTTTCGAACTTTCGAACTTTCGAACTTTCGAACTTTCGAGCTATTGAGGAGCATATAGGGAACAATAAAAAACCCAGCCAATGCTGGGTTTTTTTATATTATCTCGCAAGATCTGAATTATTCAGCCAGATAGCGCTCTCTGGAGGCCATAACTTCGGCACGGGCTGCATCTGCATTGTCCCAGCCTTCCACTTTTACCCATTTGCCGGGCTCTAGCGCTTTGTAGTTCTCAAAGTAGTGACCGATCTGAGCAATCAGCAGTTCTGGAAGATCAGTGGCTTCCTGAACATGGTCATAGATTTTAGTCAGCTTGCTGTGGGGGACGGCCAGCAGTTTAGCGTCAACACCAGATTCGTCGCTCATATTGAGAACGCCCACTAAACGGCTGCGAATCACTGCGCCGGGCATGACTGGGTAAGGGGTAACTACCAGCACATCCAGAGGATCGCCATCTTCAGACAGAGTCTGGGGCACATAGCCGTAGTTGGCTGGGTAAAACATAGGCGTGGCCACAAAACGATCTACAAATATAGCATCGCTGTCTTTGTCTACCTCATATTTGATCGGGTCGTGATTGGCGGGAATTTCAATAATAACATTGATATCGTTTGGCAGGTCTTTACCGGCCGGTATGTCGTTGTAGCTCATTTCAAAGATTCCATTAGATTGCGTGGCTGTTGGAGGTGGCGGATTATAGCCAGTTGATCAAAACTTGACCAGTCTGAATGACTAAAATCCGCTATCCTCTGTCTATTGGCAGCAGGTTGTAGACTGTTACTGCAATCTAAAGGTGATCGGCAAATTTACCTCAAAGCTATCAGCCTTCATTTCTTCTGGTAACTCTGGAAATGGCGCGGCTTTCTTGACAGCCTTCAGTGCAGCCTGATTGAGCAGTCGATATTTGGATTCCTGGGTAGTTATGGCGCTGACCAATTTGCCTGAGCGATTAATAGTGACTCCAATACGCACAGTGCCTTGCTGATTCTTATCTGCGGCGCGATTGGGGTACCTGATAGCCTTGTAAATCTGTGCCACCACCAGTGGGGTGTAGTCTCGCTGGGCCAGGGCTTCTGACAGATTAAAGTCTGCAATCTCCTCTTCCTGTTCTGCCCCTGGGCTGTCGGTTAGTGGCTCGGCTTTTGCCTGGGCTGTTGCCTGTACGCTGCTTGCCAAGTCTGTTTTCTCAGTCTCTAGCTGGTTGGCGGCGTCAGTCTCTGTGGTCTCAGCTGCTGCCATCTCAGCTTCTGCCTCTGGGTTCTCTTTGGGCACCTCTAGGGCTAACTCTGGGGCTAACTCAGCTTCAGGCTGCGAAGAAGCAACCTCTGGAGCAGGTGCCATCCATGAAGCTGCCAGTGCTATTCTGCTGCTCTGGGGCTGAATATCATTGAGTAGCTCATCAGCATCCATATCTATGCTGTCACCTAAAAGCTGGGCCTTAAACGCGGTTGAAGGGGGTATGGGGCCAATCCAGGTGCGCAATAGAATATTAAAGACTTCCGGAGGGTAATTGGCGATCAGTTCTGTGCCATTAAAGCGCACCGAGGTGCCCAGCTCGGGGTCGAATAGGTACTCGATCACATCGCCTCTTTTTGGTGCAGACTTGGGAGCGCGCATAATATCAATGACCTCCTGTGCCGAGCCCGAAAAGCTCTCGCGGTCATTGTTGATAGAGATACTCTGCATCCACAGGTTGAGCCAGCGGCGCTTGGAGTAGTCATTGATAATCCTAACCTCCATGCGCTTGGGGCTCTGTTGCAGTTGGATGCTATTGGCATTGTTACTCAGATCATCAACAAAAAGTGCAGCTACAAACTGCTGCTTGCCAAGATCCTGGTAAATAGCACTGCCGTTAAGTTTTAGCTCAGCCTGTGCGCCACTGGAGAAGATTAATAGCAAAGACAACATCAACCCAGCTATAGTGCCGAAAAGCTGTCTGAGACCAACTGCTCCAGTAGACCGATTCAATTGAGCATGACTATAAATGTTCATTAGGATAGTTCCTTTCCTGGTTACTAAATATTCCAGCACTCAGGTCGAGGGGTAAAAGAGTTGCTGAAACAGTCCTTTTCCTAACTTTCGCAAGCTATTTTGGGCTGGCTTAACCTCTGTGCAAGCGCCGATTGAAAAAAATATCGACTCTATACCCAGTCGATTGCGCCCTTTGTGCGCACCATCACATTTACAGTATAGATTTGTTAATTGCTTAGAGTGAGAAACCCCATTCGATTGGCGTTATAAATGCCAAAATATCTTGGTTCAGCAATACCAGACATCCGCATTTTTCGTAACAGAAGGGCTCAAAACCAAGTAAACTACTAGCCTAGCCGACCCGTAAAACAGGCTGAAAAACTTTAACTACTTACCAAAGGCAGCTAGCTGTGAACAATAATCTCCGTCTTGCGCTTATCTTCGCTCTGGCCCTATTAGTATGGTTTTTTAGCGGTCTGCTGCGCACTACTGAGCCATCGGGGACTTTGTCCTCGGAGGTGGCGAGCACATTGACCAAGGTGCAGGTGGTAAACTCTGTTGAGCAGGTGTTCAGGCCCATTATTTCTCTGCGCGCCAAAACCAAGGCCAATAGAGATGTTCAGGTGCTAGCTCAGGTCTCTGGTAAGATTTCCGCCACATTGGCCGAAGAGGGCAGTTATGTCACCGCCGGACAGGGAATCTGTCAGATTGATGCAGAGGACCGCCATCTGCGCCTGGCTCAGGCCGAGGCCTCTCTGGAGAATGCAAATATAGCCTATCGCGGCGCACTCAGGTTAAAAAGTGCAGGCTATCAGTCTGAATTGGCTATCTCCCAAGCTAAAGCCACTCAGGCTACCGCAAGGACTAACTTGGAACGCGCCCGTCTCGACGTTCAGCACCTGCAGATAAAGGCTCCATTTGATGGCATTGTTGAGTCAAGGCCCGTTGAGATAGGCGACCTTATAATGCCCGGCCAGCTCTGTGCCCGGGTGGTTGAACTGAGTCCCCTGAAAGTTGAGGCCCTGGTAGCTGAAACTGAGATAGGCCGTCTGGCGCTGGGTGACAGTGCCCTGGTCAATATTGCAGGGCAAGACTATCAGGGAGCCGTGATCTCATATCTGGCCTATCAGGCGGATCGGGCAACCAAGGGCTATAGAGTGGAAGCCACCATGCCCAATCCAAATCAGGCAGTCAGAGCGGGCATCTCCGCACGATTAAATATATTAGCTCAGGCCATACCGGCCCATCTGATTCCCGCCAGCAGTGTACTGCTGGATGATGAAGGCGAGACAGCGGTACGGATACTGAGCCAGGAAAGTCTGGTTGAATCGGTGAGGGTTACAGCTGTAGGTGAGGCCCCGACTGGTATTTGGGTGACCGGGCTGGACGCTGAGGTGATTCTGGTGGTAGTGGGTCAGAACTACATTATTGAAGGTGAGCTGGTCAATCCTTCCTATCAGGTCAGTCCTTTAAATTAACCCAACGTTGCCATCCGGGCCCTAATCGCTTATGAAATTTCTTGGTTTTGTCGTAGATCACTCCAGAGCAACACTGTCTATTATGTTGCTGATCCTGTTTGCGGGTGCTGGGTCAAGACTGTCCATGCCGGTGGAGATGAACCCCAATGTCACTCTCCCTGTAGTGATGATTATGGTGCGGCATGATGGCATTTCCCCTGAAGATGGGGCTCGCCTGCTGATCCGCCCAATAGAAAAAGAATTGAAAACTCTGGATGGTCTGGAAGAAGTCCAGGCGACAGCCCAGGAGAGTATGGTTGTTGTAACCGCTGAGTTTGAGGTGGCGGACAATATCAAAGAGATAGTGGCCGAGGTGCGTGAAGCCGTGGATCGCGCCAAGGCGGAATTCCCCCAGGACACCAAAGAACCCATAGTTAATGAGCTGAGCCCGAGCCCAGAACCCACTATTGTTATCACCTTTTCCGGGGACAATGTGGCCGAGCGAGAGCTCTATGCGGCAGCTAAATACTATCAGCGGGAACTGGAAATGCTTCCCGACGTGCTCGAGGCAGATGTATCCGGCCACAGAGATGAGGTGGTAGATGTTGTGGTGGACCCGGCTCGACTGGAGCAGTACGGCTTGCGCGTAGACGAGCTGATTCGCGCGGTCACAGTCAATAATCTGTTGATTCCCGCTGGAGAGATGGACGCGGCCCAGGGTCGTTTTGGCATCAAGGTCCCGGCATTAATTGAAACCGCTGAGGATATTCGAGCCCTGCCTGTGCGTCACAGTGCAGAGGGTTCTATTACCCTGGGCGATGTAGCTTCGATAAAACGTACCTTTAAAGATGCTACAGGTTACAGTTTTATCAATGGTAAAAAGGCTATTGCCATTGAGGTGCGCAAGCGTCTCAACGCCAATCTGATCAAAACCGTAGAAGCCTCTCGCGCTGTGATAGGCGAGTCTCGAGACAAATTCAGTGCTGATATGGATATAGGCTATGTGTTTGATTCCTCGGTATTCACCAACCAGATGGTAGAGGAGTTGCAGGGAAATATTATTACCGCCATGTGTCTGGTGCTGATGCTAGTGGTGGCTACACTGGGAGTGAAATCTGGGCTGTTGGTTGGCTTCGGCATACCCTTCTGTCTTTTGGGTTCGCTTATTTTTATTAATATGCTGGGTTACAGCTTTAACTTTATGGTTATGTTTGGGCTGCTACTGTCGCTGGGCATGTTGATTGATGGCGCCATTGTGGTGGTGGAGTTTGCCAACACTCAGGCTGCTGCTGGGCTGCCCACCCGCGAGGCCTATATTGCTGCGGTCAGGCGTATGGCGATACCAGTAATTGCCTCCACAGGAACCACATTGGCAGCCTTTTTGCCGCTATTGTTTTGGCCGGGAGTGTCTGGTGACTTTATGTCCTACCTGCCGATTACCGTGTTTGCGGTACTGGCCTGGTCACTTACCTACGCACTGATTTTTGCGCCTACCCTAGGTATTGTTCTGGCGCGCAGGCGTGGGCAGCGCAAACAGCTCCCCGAGGATCACCGCTCAGAGGAGTCAGCCACGACTTTTTTCCAGCCACTTGAAAATGCCTATCTGAGTATTTTGCGGCCAGTTATTCGCGCTCCAGCTATATCCGCTATTATCGCTCTGATGCTGCTAGTGGGTATCTTTAATCTCTATGGAAAATTTAATGCAGGCCAGGAGTTTTTTGCTCCGATTGAGAGCCAGTATGGCATGGCCAGTGTGCGGGCACAGGGCAATCTGTCCATAGAAGAGCAGAGAAAAATTACCTTTCAGGTGCAGGATATTGTCGCCGACGTGGATGGCGTCGATCAGCTCTATGGCTATGCCAAGGGCGGCAGCATGGTGCTGTTTGGCTCTGATGTAAGTCGCGATGAAATCAGTTCATTTTTGGTCGAACTTTATCCTCGCGAAGAACGCACTCGGGGCAGTGCCGAGATTTTTGAGGAAATTCGTCAGCGTACCAAATCCCTGCCAGGCGTCTATGTGGGTGCCATGGAAATGGAAACTGGGCCCCCTGTAGGCAAAGATATTCAGATTCAGCTCTCTTCCTCTGACCGTCAGGCCATGTATAGGGTAGCTGGTCAGATTCGACAGTGGATTGCCGATAATGTTGAGGGAGTCCGAGATTTGCAGGACACCTTGCCTCTGGCTGGCATCCAGTGGGAGATCGATGTGGATCGTTCCCGCGCAGCTATGCTGGGAGTCAATGTAGCTGACGTGGGCAATATGGTTCAGATGATCACTGGTGGAGTGATGATTGGTGAATTCCGTCCCGATGATGCAGATGATGAAATTGAAATTCGCCTGCGCTACCCAGAGCAGGATAGACAGCTGGCTTCCATTGACAGTTTGCGCGTTAATACGCCCAGCGGTGCAGTGCCAATAGGCAGTTTCAGCCAGCGTGTCGCCAAGCCTAGAGTCGATGCGATTCAGCGGATCGATATGGCAGAAACAGTATTTGTTTTGGCTAACTCTGAAGCTGGTTATCTACCAGATGATCAAACTCGCCAGATTGCTGAATGGCTGGCAACCCAGAAATTTGATTCATCGGTCAATATTGCTTTCCGTGGAGCCAATGAAGAGCAGGCTAAGGCGGCAGAGTTTCTGTCCACAGCCTTTACCCTGGCGATGTCGGTGATGCTGATTATGCTGGTGATGCAATTTAATAGCTTCTACCAGGCGGCACTTATTCTGTTCTCGGTGGTTATGTCTACAGCCGGAGTGCTGCTTGGACTGCTTATAGCACAGGCGACCTTTAGCACTATTTTGACCGGCGTGGGTATTGTGGCGCTGGCCGGTATTGTGGTGAACAACAATATTGTTTTGATCGATACCTATAATTATTTGCGGCGCAGCAATAGCCAGCTGTCTGCTGCAGAGGCGGTTTACAATGCTGCGAGATCGCGCTTTAGGCCGGTAATGCTGACCAGTGTCACCACCATTGTCGGTCTGTTACCCCTGGCTAATGGTCTGAGTATTGATCTGGTTAATCGCAGCTACACACTAGGTGGCATGGTTGCCTCCTGGTGGCAGCCGCTGGCCAGTGCTATTGTCAATGGCCTGGTGGTTTCCACTGTGCTCACCCTGTTGTTGACGCCCGCCATGCTATTGCTCCCCGGCATTATTTCCAAGCGCTTTGGTTTTAGAGTCGCAGACCATCAGTTTGCAGATGAAGAGGCTTGATCAGCTCAGCCAGAGATTAGGAGAGTCCGGCGCTAGAGCAGCGGGCTGGCAAGAGGCACGGCCTTGAGAAAGATTATCCACTGCGACTGTGATTGCTTCTATGCCGCAGTGGAAATGCGCGATGACCCTAGGCTGGCTGATCTGCCCATTGCCATAGGTGGAAAATCTGATCGCCGCGGTGTTATAGCTACCTGCAACTACAAGGCGCGAGAGTTTGGTGTGCGCTCAGCTATGCCCACTGGGCAAGCACTAAAGCTGTGCCCTGATCTTGTGGTGATACCTGGCACCATGGCCAAGTACCGCGAGGCTGCTCAGCAAATTCGCCAAATTTTCTATCGCTACACCGATAAGGTGGAACCCCTATCTCTAGATGAAGCCTATCTGGATGTTACCGATTGCACCGAGTGTCAGGGTAGCGCTACGTTAATTGCTAAGGAAATTCGCCAGGTGATCTCTAAGGAGGTGGGCGTTACCGCGTCAGCTGGCATAGCACCGAACAAGTTTTTGGCCAAGGTTGCCAGTGATCTGAATAAACCAAATGGTCAGTTTGTGATTACTCCAGATAATGTCGAGAGCTTTGTGGAGAAACTTGAGGTCAAGCGTATTTTCGGGGTCGGCAAGGTCACCAATGAAAAGCTGCGGCGTCTGGGTATAGTCACCTGTGGCGATCTGCAGCAGCGCACACTGATAGAGCTGGTTGATAAATTTGGTGTCTTTGGCAAGCGGCTCCACGATCTGAGCTTTGGGCGCGATGAGCGCGAGGTCAATGCCGATAGCCGCCGCAAGTCATTGAGCGTAGAACACACCTACTCTGACGACTTGCAGGATATAGCCGCCTGTAAAGGCAAGCTAGCTGACCTATTGGTCGAGTTGCGCAGCCGTTTGCGCCGTGTAGATACTGACTATCTGGTAACCAAACAATTTATTAAAATGAAATTTAACGATTTCACCACCACCACGGTAGAACGGCAAGTGGTCCCAGGCCTGCCAGCCGATAGTTTTGCCCAGCTCTGTGATCAAGCCTGGGAGAGAGGGGGGCGCCCAGTGCGACTGTTGGGCATAGGTGTGCGCTTTGTAGACACCAGAGAGCAGCAGCGCGCTATGCAGCTGGAGCTGTTTCCCTGACAGCAAAATGAGCTGTATTTGCTTATCCATATGGCTTTGATAGACTAATCTGTTAGCACTGAGATTAAAAAATTACTGAGATGACTATTTCTAAACACTCCTTACGCAGAGAGCTTCGCCGGAAAACGGAGGAGTTTCTGTCCCGTGGTGGTGAAATAAAAAAACACAATGCGGGTGAAACTGGCGAGCCGGCAGACAGGCCTAGGGCCAGGTCAGTTTTTGTCACTGCTCAGCCTCGTCAGACCAGAACCTATGTCAATGAAGCCGTGAGTGCTTTGGATAATCGCAAAAAGAGCAAGAGGCCTGAACCCACTAAGAAACCCAGCAAGCGGCCAAAGAAAAAAATAATCTACGATGATTTTGGCGAACCGCTGCGTGAGGTGTGGACCAAAGAATAAGTAATGCCGCAGTAGCTAGCCGCAGACTTTTAAGTAATATCCTCACCTCGAGCCTGCTTATCCGCATGATAACTAGAGCGCACCAGTGGCCCGCAGGCGGCCTGGGTAAAACCTATGCTCTCTGCATAGGCTGTGTACTCGGCAAATTCGTCCGGGTGTACAAAACGCTCCACTGGCAGGTGATTGGTGGAGGGCTGCAGGTACTGGCCCACGGTCAGCATATCTACATCATGTTCGCGTAAATCATCCAGGGTGCGCAGCAGCTCGTCCTTGGTCTCACCCAGACCCACCATCAAGCCTGATTTGGTTGGAACATTAGGGTTCAGTGCTTTGTACTCTTTGAGCAGCTTTAGCGACCACTGATAGTTGGCTCCGGGCCTAGCCTCGCGGTAGAGTCTGGGGACAGTTTCCATATTGTGATTGAATACATCCGGAGCAGTGGTTGTCAGAATCTCCAGTGCAGGCGCCATGCGACCGCGAAAATCAGGTACCAGTACCTCGACTCTAAGATCCGGTGACAGTAGGCGGGCCTCGCGAATGCAGTCGGCGAAATGCTGGGCACCGCCGTCGCGCAGATCGTCCCTATCAACCGAGGTAATTACCACATAGCTGAGTCCCATTTGCTGAATAGCTCGGGCCAGATTGCTGGGCTCGTCCACATCCAGTGGGTTGGGTTTGCCATGGCCTACATCGCAGAACGGGCAGCGTCTGGTGCATATCTCGCCCATAATCATAAAAGTAGCCGTGCCATGGCTAAAGCACTCGTGAAGATTAGGGCAGGCGGCCTCTTCACAGACAGTGGCCATCTTGTGCTCGCGGAGAATATTTTTGATCTGCTGCACCTTGGGCGAAGCTGATAGACGGATACGCATCCACTCTGGCTTGCGCTGAATAGTCTGGGTGGGAATTACCTTGACCGGAATACGTTCTACCTTGTCGGCACTGCGCAGTTTTTCGCCCTGCTGCAGCCTGCGGGTTCGCTTCGGTGGTGTAACGGATTCAGTGCTCATAATCTTCTCTTTCAGCTAGATCTGTTATTACAGTGTCGCCACTGCCAATACAATATTTATTATAGCCGAGCCTGGTGGTGAGACATTGGGCTAATTGTTCGGTGACCTCCGCCATGCCGGGTGGCTTTTCCACCAGGTCCTGCAGCTGAGTCATGGCAACGCCCAGTCCGCAGGGGTTGATATAGCTCCAGGGAGTCATATCCATGGCCACATTAAAGTTGAGACCGTGGTAACTGCGCCCCTTGCGAATACGCAGTCCCAGAGAGGCTATTTTTTCGCCGCTATCTATATAGACGCCAGGTGCTTCTCGGCGCGGGCTAGCACTGATATTCCAGTGTGCAAGCGTATCCACCAGCGCCTGTTCTATAAGGCTGACCAGATCGCGCACGCCAATTTTAAGGCGTTTCAGGTCCACCAAAATATAAGCGGTAATCTGACCGGGGCCATGATAGGTCACATGGCCGCCGCGATCACTTTGCACCACGGGGATATCCCCGGGATTAAGAATATATTCGTCCTTGCCCGCCTGACCCTGAGTAAAAACCGGCTGGTGTTCAAGAAGCCAAATCTCATCTGCACTGGTTTCATCCCGCTGCTCATTAAAAGCCTTCATGGCTGCGAAACAACGGCTGTACTCGCAGACACCCAGATGGCGAATAATCAGTGAGGACTGCATAGGCTCAGTCATGGTTACAGTACCATCTTGACCAAACCACTGGTTTTTAAATCTTCAAAAATAGCTTCTAACTGGGGTTTGCCTGTGGCTGTGATCACCAGGGTGATAGCTTGCCAGCGACCTTTGCTACTGTCACGGACGGTAATTTTTCTGCGGTCAAAACCAGGCGCATGGGTATCCATAACCTGCAGTACATGTTCATGAAACGCCGGTTGGGCCTCACCCATAACCTTGATAGGATAGTCGCAGGGAAACTCTATCTTTGGTGCTTCTTGCTCAGTCAAAATTCAACGCTCAAGACATTAGGTTAGTGAAAAACAAAATAATCCAGTCAAAGAATCTGGCTAAAATACCGGATTCTGCAATATCGGTCTGGGCTACTAGGGGCACATCTATCAGGATTTCACTATCCAGAGTTACCTGCAGTCGCCCTAACTCTTGGCCCTGATAAACAGGTGCTTCGATCTGCTCATCGACCAGAATATTGGCAGCCAGTTTTTTCTGTGAGCCCCTTGGGAAGGTCAGTAGTACGTCATCAACGATGGTCAGGTTCAAAAATTCCTGCTGCCCATACCACAGTTTGGTATTTTCTTTGATCAGGTCGCCCGCGGAGTAAATTACCTTGGTATCGAAGTTGCGGAAACCATAGGAGAGTAATTTCTGTGATTCTTTAGCTCTGGATGCATCATTATTGGCACCCAGTACCACAGAGATTAGACGCATATCGCGGCGCTGGGCAGAGGCAACCATGCAGTAACCAGCAGCCTTGGTGTAACCAGTCTTTAAGCCATCGACACTGGTATCTCGCCACAGCAGACGGTTGCGGTTGGGCTGGTTGATATTGTTGTGCTCAAAATATTTCTTTGCATAGATGCTGTAGTGTTCAGGATGCTCGCGAATAATCGCGCTGGCTAACAGGGATAAATCCCGGGCTGTTGTCACCATGCCCTCAGCCGGCAGCCCGGTGGAATTCAGATAGCTGGTATTGTTCATACCCAATAGCTCTGCCTGACGATTCATAGTGTCTGAAAAAGACACTTCATCACCGCTGATATATTCAGCCAGAGCAATAGCGGCGTCGTTGCCAGACTGAATAATAACGCCATGCATAAGGTCTAGCACAGAGACCTCAGAGCGAGGGCTTAAAAACATAGTGGAGCCATCGGTTTTTGCTCCCCCAAGCTCCCAGGCATTATCGCTGATGCGCACCAGGCTCTGTTCCTCAATACGCCCGGCTTCAATCTCATTGGAGACTATATAGGTGGTCATCATCTTGGCTAAACTTGCAGGCGGTAGCTGGTCATCGGCATTTTTTTCTGCCAATACCCGACCAGTCTGCGCATCCACCAATATCCAGGCTTTGGCTGCCAACTCAGGCTGCGCGGGAATCAATTTTTGCGCCTGAGCAACAGAGATATTGAGCAGGCAGAGACAGAATACTAAAGAGTACAGCATCCGTTGTTTAAGCATATTGGTGTCACCACAAAGTCAGAATAGAATTTGCCGCGTAGTTTACCACCACAGCCAGGCTTATGCGCGTCCTATGGAGGCTGAAACAGAGATGCTGTTTAGTGATCAACCATAAAGCCAGAGATATCGACTGATTTTTTAAGTACCTGCTTGATTAACTGCAACTCCAGCTGGTCGCTGATGGGCCCAATCCAGACTTTGTACAGCAGATCTCGCTGTTGCACCAGAATAGGGTGGCTGGTGTAGCCACGAATCTTTTTCTGCAGCAGCTGCGCCTGCTGTAATTGATCAAAGGCCCCCACCTGCAGATAGCGACCCTGGTTAAGTGGCGGTATTATCGGGCCTGTCTCTGGTTGGTCTTTGGCTACAGTTTCAGGTTTGGCCGCAGCCACAGGCCTGTCCAGGCTGCCAGAGAGATCTATGGTTTCGACCAGCACATCGGCAGTGCCATTGTCGGCAAATCCCAGTTTTAAGGCAGCCACATAGGACAGATCAATAATGCGGGGGCCATGAAAGGGGCCGCGGTCATTGATGCGCACAATAATCGAGCGCTTATTGCCTGTGTGGGTAACCCTGACATAGGTGGGTATAGGCAGGGTTTTATGGGCTGCCGTCATAGCATACATGTCGTAAACTTCGCCGTTGGAAGTTTTGCGACCGTGAAATTTTTTGCCGTACCAGGAGGCCACACCCTGCTCGCGATAGTCTTTACTACTGGGAAGCACAAAATAGGTTTTGCCAAAAACGGTGTAGGGGCTTTTATTACCAATTCTGGTAATGGGTTCCACCTTGGGAATGGCATCTGGGATACTGCCGGTATCCACTGGCGCACCTGGCCCATCTTTGGGTTCTGGCAGCACCAGTGGCACAGTGGCACAGCCTGCCAGAATAAGACAGGTGACAAGATTAACCGCTAGAAACGGGATTGAATAATTAGCAGGTTTGTGTCGAGACACAGCGCCTTGTCCGAATAATTTCACTGAGTTGGTAAACCGCCATGGCGTACTTGGTGCGCGGGTTATACCGGCCAATAACATAGAAATTATGCAGGCCAAGCCAATACTCTTCGCCGTATTTCGCCTTAAATTTCATAGGGAAAGCTGTGCTGTCGCCCGCAAACTTTTCCACGGGTTTATAACCCATGGCTTCGAGTTCTGCGATGGTCAGGGTGGGGCGCTTCATTTTATTGAGGCCCTCTTCACTGACTGAGCCGCTGATATGAGCTCTGGTAGCTACGGGCTGATCTTTTTTCCAGCCGTGCTTGGTGAAGTAGTTGGCCACACTGCCTATAGCATCTGTGGGGTTAGACCAGATATCTGCAAAGCCATCGCCATCAAAATCCACAGCATAGTTGCGGTAGCTATTGGGCATAAATTGCCCCCAGCCCATGGCACCTGCATAGGAGCCTTTTAGTTCTAGGGGGTCCTGATTCTGCTCCCTTGCCAGTAAAAAAAGGTGCTCCAACTGGATGGTAAAGAATTTTTTGCGCGACTCCCGTTTCTCAGTGTAGGTGTAGTAATCAAAGGCCAGGGTGGCCAGCGCATCAATCACCTTGTAGCTACCTGTATTGCGGCCATAGTTGGTCTCAACACCAATAATGCTGACGATAATTGCCGGGTCTACACCAAACTCCTGCTCTGCGCGCTCCAATGTCTCTCGGTTTTCCCGCCAGAATTGCAGCCCGCGATCTATGCGCAGATCCGAGATAAAGTGCTTTCTGTATTCGAACCAGGGCTTTACCTTCTCGGCGGGGCGACTCATAGCTTTAACAATTGAGCTCTGATGTTTGGCGTAGGACAGCCAGCCGACAATTTCCTCTCGCTCGAAACTGTGTTTGGACACCATGGTATCCACAAAGGCTGCAGCTTCAGGGTGCTCTGAGTAGTCGGCAAGTGCCAGTGGCGCACACAGACTAATGCAGGCTATAAATAATGTTCTAGTTAATTTTTTCAAAGCTCCATCCTAATTCTTTTGGGTTCCGTGCTGATAGCCATCAGGATACCAAATCCTAAAAATAGTGCGACCACGGAAGTGCCGCCATAGCTAATTAATGGCAGTGGCACACCAACTACAGGCAAAATTCCTGACACCATACTCATATTAACGAAGACATAGATAAAAAATGTCAGTCCCAGACTGCCGGCAACCAGTCGGCCAAACTGAGACTGTGAGTTTAGGGCAATAAACAGGCAGCGACCTATAAAGACAAAGTAAACCGCACAGAGGCTGAGTATGCCGATCAGACCGAATTCTTCCGCCAGCACTGCAATAATGAAGTCTGTGTGACTCTCGGGTAGAAAGTTTAGCTGCGATTGGGTGCCCTGCATCCAGCCTTTGCCGGCCAAGCCACCTGAGCCTATAGCAGTGGTGGACTGGATAATATTCCAGCCGGCCCCCAGCTTGTCGTCTTCTGGCGACAGCAGCGTCAGCACGCGCTGCTTTTGATAGTCGCGCATTACAAAAATCCAGAATGAAGGTATGGCAGCCATCAGCAGCAAAAATGCAGACAGCAGATAGCGCTTGCCCAGGCCAGCTAAAAACAGCACAAAGAAGCCTGAGGTAAATACTAGAATGGCCGTGCCCAGATCAGGTTGATTCATAATCAACAACACCGGTAAAAGTATCAGGCTCAGGGAGATAAAGACATGTTGAAATGAGGGGGGTATAAAACGTTTGCCCAAAAATGCCGAAATAGTCATGGGTACAGCAACTTTCATTAACTCCGAGGGCTGGAACCTAGTGACTCCTAAATCCAGCCAGCGCTGGGCTCCTTTTGCGCCCACCCCAAAAAACATCACAGCCAGCAGAGATAGCAGACCAATTATGTAAAAGACAATGGCCCAGCGCTCCCAAAAGCGCACGGGGAACTGCGCCACAGCAATCATGGCCACAAAGCCAAACAGCATAAATACCGCCTGACGCTTAACAAAATACAGGTTTTGCCCGCTGGCACTGTAGAGAACAAACAGCCCGCCCATACAGAGAGCCACGAGCGTCAGCAACAGAGTAATATCTAAATGCATGGAGCGAGCGCTGCGGCGATCTCCTCCGGGGCTCTGTATGCGTCTGACAAAGTCGTCTCTATACATCTATCTTAGCTCTCCCTGGAGGGGAGACTCGGCAGCCATAAGCTGGCCGTCTCCGGGTGGCCGGGATTTCATATAGGTTTCGATTACCTGTCGCGCAATGGGCGCAGCGGCCGAGCTGCCGTGCTCGCCATTTTCAACGATCAGGCCCACAGCAATCTGCGGATCATCGACCGGCGCAAAGGCGACAAATAGCGCATGGTCCCATTTATTTTTCTCTATTTTTGAGCTGTCATACTCTTCTTCGGCATCAATACTGATCACCTGCGCTGTGCCAGTTTTGCCAGCAATTTCATAATCCAAACCCTTGCTAATACCTTTGGCGGTACCCTTTGGTGAGTGCACCACATCGCGCATGGCTCTGTGTACATAGTCCCAGTATTGGCTATCTACCTCTAGGTCTGGGATATCGGTAATCTCAGTTTCTACTGGGGCAGCGTTAATCGACTGCACTAACACAGGTTTAATCATTTTGCCTCTCGAGGCAATGCGTGCCGACATTACCGCCAGTTGCAATGGTGTCGCCAGCATAAACCCCTGGCCTATACTGACATTGATGGTGTCACCATTAAACCAGGCCTCTTGCCGCGCCTGCTGCTTCCAGTCTCTCGAGGGCATAATACCCGGGCGCTCGCCGGGCAAATCAATGCCGGTAATATCGCCCAGTCCAAATACTTTGCTGTAGTTGGACAGCATATCTATGCCGGTTTTAACGCTCATTTTGTAGAAGTACACATCACAGGATTCAATTATAGCCTCGGCCAGATCTACTCCCTTGCCGTGGCCGCCGCGCTTGGAGTTATGGTCCCGCCAGGGGCGTTCTATGCCCTCCATAAAAAAGTAGCCTGGATCATTGATGGTGTAATCCATGGTGATGCTGTTGTTGTGCAGGCCGATCAAGCCAAAAAGCGGTTTTATGGTTGAGCCTGGGGGGTATTGGCCGCGAATAGCGCGATCAAACATGGGCCGATCAGGAGAATTAATTAGCTGGTTGTAGTTCTTCTGACTGATGCCAGAGACAAACAGATTGGGATCATAGCTGGGGGCACTGACAATACTTAAAATACCGCCAGTTTTAACATCTATGGCTACTAGTGCGCCGCGCTCACCAGCAAATGCATCATAGGCTACTTTTTGCAGGCGGCTGTCCAGGTGCAGGGTCAGGCTGTCTCCTGGGGTAGCGTCGACACTGTCGAGAATACGCATAACCCGTCCGCGGGCATTGGTCTCTACATTTTCGCTGCCAACGGTTCCCAGTAGCTGGTCCTCGTAGTATTTCTCTATACCAATCTTGCCAATAGAATCTGTGCCACTGTAGGCGATTGAGTCTATGCTCTGACTCTCGCGCTCATTAATACGCCCCACATAGCCTATTACGTGGGCGAAAAGCTCACGGTTGGGATAAAAGCGGGTGAGGCGGGCGGTGATCTCAGCACCCTGCAGCCTAAATGCATTGACCGCCAGAATACCTCGCTCCTCCTCCGTTAAATTGTACTTGAGAGGAGTTTGCTCAAAGGGTTTGCGGCGTTTTAGTCGTTTGCGAAATCGCTTGGTGTCTTCATCGGTGATAGCTATAAGTTCAGACACATTGGCCAGCAGATTATCCAGGCTTTCGGATCTTTCGCGCACTATGGTCAGGTTGTAGGTCGGTCTATTGTCTGCCAGCAGTTCGCCGTTGCGATCATAAATCAGGCCGCGGGAGGGCACAGATGGCCTTACATGGACGCGATTGTTGTCGGAATGGGTAGCGAAATTCTGGTGGCGGTTAATCTGCAGATCAACATAGCGTGCAATAATGATCACGGCCATAACAGCAACCACTAATGCTGTTACAAACAGTCTGCCGGCGAAGATTCTTCGCTCCCGAGCTGGGTCTGTAAAAGCGGCGTCATGTATCATTATTCGTTATCCATGGTCTAGCTGCGATGATACGGGTGATTGGCTGTGATAGTCCATGCCCTGTAGAGCTGTTCCATCAGCACAATTCGTACCAGCGGATGGGGCAGTGTCAGATCGGACAGCGACCAGCGCATATTAGCCCTCTGCAGACAGCGCTTTGACAACCCGTCCGGGCCACCAATTATGAGGCATATATCCTTTCCATTCATCTGCCATTGACTCAGATTTTGCGCCAGCTTCTCTGTACTCATAGGCTTGCCCAATACATCCAGAGCCACCACAAAGTCCCGCTCGCCAATGGCTTTTAGCAGCCCCTGGCTCTCGCTTTCAATAGCCTTTTCAGTTGGCTGATTTTTGCCTCTGGCGCCCAGTGGTACATCGATAGTCTGGATGCGCAGCTCCGGTGGCATGCGTTTGCCATATTCCTGACAGCCAGCTTCTACCCAGTCGGGCATGCGGGTACCAACGGCCAGCAGTTTCAGTTTCACAGGGCTTTATTACTGTTGATTATCTGGGGCGCCGAGAATGACTTCATCGTTGCCGGAGCCATCTTCGGGAAGATCTCCAGGGCGCAGAGTCCAGAGGCGCTCTAGATCATAGAATTCTCTAGTAGCTGGCAGCATGATATGGACAATCACATCGCCAAAGTCCACCAGAATCCACTCAGAGGTATCGTCACCCTCGACGCCAATAAGCTCGAAGCCGGCTTTTTTGGCATCAACTACCACACTGGTTGCCAGGGACTTTACCTGGCGGTTGGAGTTACCTGTGGCAACCACCATAGTGTCCATCATGCCCGTCAGTTCGCGCACATCGATACTGTTGATATTAGTGGCCTTAATTTCTTCAAGGGCGTTGATAACAATGTCTTTCAGGGCTTGCGTCATAGCAATTATTTACTCGTATAAATGATGTTGTTGAATATAATCGACCACTGCATCAGGGGTCATAAACTGTATATTTTCGCCCTCTGCTACTTTGCGGCGAATCTCGGTGGATGACAGGTCCAGCATGGTGAGCTCACAAAAATGCACAGAACCCGCCGGTGACTGTTGCAGCAGATCCAAGTCGTCACAGCGATGGGTATCGATCCAGTCTGCTACTGTACATGATTGAGGGAGCTCCCAGTCCGGTCTTGAGGACACCACAATATGGCAGTGGTCCAGAAGCTCCTGCCAGCGTTGCCAGGTATCTATCTTTGCCAGTGCATCCATGCCTATACAGAAAAACAGTGGCTGATCTGGGCCGATTTGTCGGCGCACCAACTCGAGCGTATCAATGCTGTAGCTGGCCTCAGACCGCTGAAGTTCTAGATCATCTGCCACCAGTAATGACTGGTTGCTGATCGCAGCAACTAGCATTTCCAAGCGCTGTTGAGCGCTGGCCTGAGGTTCGCCGCGATGGGGTGGGGACGCGCAGGGCAGCATGCGCATGCATGGTACTTGCAACAGCTCAGCGAGCTCTGTAGCAATCCTCAGATGACCTATATGCACCGGATTAAAGGTGCCACCAAACAGCGCGACCGCCATATTATTGACGGATCTGCCCGTCGCCAAAAACCACCCATTTCTGGCTGGTCAGGCCCTCGAGACCCACTGGGCCGCGAGCATGTATTTTATCGGTAGAGATACCTATTTCGGCGCCCAGACCATATTCAAAGCCATCGGCAAAGCGGGTCGATGCATTAATCATCACTGAACTGGAATCCACCTCGGCAATAAAGCGTCGGCCACGATTAAAGTCTTCGGTGACAATGGACTCGGTATGCTGGGAGCTATAGTGATTAATATGCTCAATGGCTGCATCGATTCCGGCCACTATCTTAATCGACAGAATTGGCGCCAGGTACTCTTGCGCCCAGTCTGCCTCAGTAGCTGCTGTCATGGTGCTAATAATGGCTCGTGATTTTTCACAGCCGCGCATTTCAACGCCTTTTTCACTGTAAATTTTGCTCAGCTCTGGCAGCACAGCTGCTGCCACAGGCTCGGCGATCAACAGAGATTCCATCGCGTTGCACACCCCATAGCGATGGGTCTTGGCATTGTCGGCAATGGCTACGGCTTTCTTGAGATCGGCGCGATCGTCTATATAGACATGGCAGTTGCCATCCAGGTGCTTAATCACAGGCACGCGTGCATCTGCGCTGACGCGCTCTATAAGACTCTTGCCGCCCCGGGGCACAATCACATCCACATAGTCCGTCATGGTAATCAGTTCGCCCACAGCATCTCGGTCAGTGGTGTTAACCACCTGTACTGCAGTCTCAGGCAGCCCAGCAGAGGTCAAACCTGCAGAGATACAATCAGCAATAGCTCGGTTGGAATAGATCGCCTCGCTACCGCCCCGCAAAATGGTGGCATTGCCAGATTTTAAGCACAGGCTGGCCGCATCAATAGTCACATTGGGGCGAGACTCATAGATAATGCCCACCACACCCAGAGGTACACGCATCTGACCCAGCTGAATACCGCTGGGCCTGTAGCCCATATCGGTTATTTCGCCTACGGGATCCTGCAGGGCAGCAACCTGGTGCAGCCCTTGAATCATGGCGTCTATGCGCTCATCGTTGAGCTCCAGGCGATCCAGCAGTGCGGCATCCAGACCTTTGTTGCGACCATTCTCCATATCTGTGGCATTGGCTGCTAAGAGCTCAGATCGGTTGCTATCAACCATACCGGCTATTGCCAACAGCGCATTGTTTTTAATAACCGAGCCGGCACGGGCAAGCACCCGAGATGACTCTCGAGCGGCGATACCCACAGACTGCATATAGCCTTTAATGTTCATGGTGTTTAATCAGTTACACTCGACTTTGATGGAACGCGCCATTATACGGGTAGCACAGCCAGAATTCCCTATTTTTGCTGTCTACAGTCAATTTCTAGGTGCTCTGCGTATAAAAGTCATCGCGGTTGACAGGGGACAATGGGTTGCAACAGGTAATTTCAACACTCGCCAGCGGCCAAAATTGGCTGGTACTCACAGGTGCAGGTGTCAGTGCAGACTCAGGGGTGCCCACCTACAGGGACAAAGAGGGTGCCTGGCAGCGGTTGCCTCCGGTGACCCATCAGCAGTTTATGGCGGAACAGAGCGCCCGACAGCGATTTTGGGCGCGCAATATGGTGGGCTGGCGTTTTATGCTTGAGGCGCAACCCAACGTGGCCCATCTGGCACTGGCCGCCCTCGAAAAAACCACCGCTGTGTCCCATTTGGTGACGCAAAATGTCGACGGCCTGCATCAGCGTGCGGGCAGTCGCAGGGTAATAGATCTTCATGGGCGGGTGGATACTGTGTCCTGTATGGGCTGTGGGCTGAGACACCACCGTGGAACTCTCCAGAACTGGTTGGAGCAACTCAACCCTGAATTTAGCCAATTAGCCGGTGTGATAGGCCCAGATGGTGATGCTCATATTGATAAGCTGGATTATTCTAGTATGCAGATTCCTGACTGCGAGCACTGTGGCGGTATCTTAAAACCTGATGCAGTATTTTTTGGTGATTCTATACCCAAAACTCGCCTCGACCAGGCTCGGCAACAGCTAACTTCGGCGCAGGGCCTATTAGTTGTGGGCTCA
>Ga0257120_1000779_pt1 | contig 22676 bp, 16 predicted proteins | sample SI106_10metaG_FD_190153 | JGI IMG/M metagenome (GOLD analysis project Ga0257120, IMG submission 190153) | Marine microbial communities from Saanich Inlet, British Columbia, Canada - SI106_10 | ecosystem: Environmental > Aquatic > Marine > Inlet | place: Canada: British Columbia | collected... | reverse complement strand
ATGTAGCTATTGAAAAAAAGACTTTTGATCGTCAATTTGGTGATTTAGGAGATGTAAATATGAATGCAGATATGGAAGAAGAAATTCCAATCACAGAACGTATTGAGCCTGAAATTCCAAAAACTCCGCCACCACCAACACCAGAAAAAATAGAGGTTGTTGAAGATGAAAAAGAAGTTGAAGAAACTGTTATAGAGTCTACAGAAACAGATGAAAATGAAGCAGTGGAGGTTGAAGATATCGATGAAGTTGAGGAAGCTGAAGAAGTGGTTGAAGATGTGCCATTCACAATTATTGAGGACGTACCAGTCTTTCCTGGTTGTAAAGGGAATAAAAAAGAACTTAAATCATGTTTCAATAAACAAATGCAAAAACATTTTGGTAGAAAGTTCAATGCAGATTTACCAAATGATTTAGGAATGTCTCCAGGAAAGAAAAGAATAATAATGCTTTTCAAGATTAATAAAGTTGGAGATATTGTTGATATAAGAGCAAAAGCTCCACACCCTAGACTTGAAAAGGAAGCTATTCGAATTATTAAGTTACTTCCTAAGATGAAACCTGGAAGGCAAAGAGGAAAGGCAGTAGGTGTTAAATATACTTTACCAATGAGAATAGAAGTGGAATAAATTCACTTAGTACATAAACTTATAAAATCCCAACTTACTAGTTGGGATTTTTTTGTATCATTGTTTAAATCTAAAATAATATTATGAAAAAAATAATTTTTATTTCTTTTGCTACATTATTTATTATTTCTTGTTCTAATAATGAATCTATTGACTTAACCGTTTATAATTCAGAACTGTCAATCGTTCAAAATTTAGAAAATGGGGTGTTAGCTCTTGATATTGCAGCTGAAGTAGGTGTTACCTCTTTTCATGGGCAAGAATATGCAGGAGGTTTCATTTTTCATGTTGACGAAACAGATGGGTCAGTTTTAATAGCAACCGATTATTCTGAGGCAGGAATTATTGCCTGGGGAGACATATTTGATCTTGACACCAATTCAATAATTGGTTCTGGGCTCTCAAACACACAGGAAATTGTTAATGGTAATGCCAATGACAATTCTGTTAACGGTATTGAGCACGATGGGGATTATGCATTTAAAACAGTATTAGACTTAGAGTATAATAATTTTGACGATTGGTTTATTCCAAGTAGAGATTCTATGCAAGCTATTTATGATAATGTGCATGTATTAGGGATGGGTGATTTTAATGAAGAATTAACCTATTGGACCTCAACAAAAGTAGGGTATTCACCATATGTAATGAATTTTAGTCTCGATTGGGGAGGTGTTGCATTACCTGGTCTTTGTACAAATTCAAATGGAATCATGATTGTTAGAAAATTATAACTCTTTCTTTGTAAGGAACCTACTGCATAATATTTTAACAATAAATTGTGCCTTCTAATTATAAAAAATATATCCAGAATATGAAATCTTATTTTGCCCATGAAACTGCTGTTATAGACTCTGATTGTAATATTGGTGAAGGCACTAATATTTGGCATTTTAGTCATGTCATGTCTAAATGTATTATTGGAGAAAATTGTAACCTTGGGCAGAATGTTGTTATTTCGCCTGAGGTAATCATTGGAAACAATGTTAAGGTACAAAATAACGTATCTATTTATACTGGAGTTATCTGTGAAGATGATGTATTTCTTGGCCCATCAATGGTATTCACAAATATTATTAATCCTAGAAGTGCTATTAAAAGAAAAGATCAATATAAAAAAACACTGGTTAAAAAAGGAGCTAGTATTGGCGCTAACGCAACAATTATTTGCGGAATAGTCATCGGTGAGTTTGCTCTTATTGGAGCTGGTTCTGTTGTTCTGAAAGATATAGCCCCATATGCCTTAGTAGTAGGAAACCCCTCAAGGCAAATTGGTTGGGTAAGTGAATACGGTCATAAACTTAATTTTAACGAATTAGGATATGCTATTTGTTCTGAGAGTAAAGAAGAATATCAATTAAAAGCAAATAGAGTTCGAAAAGTAGTTTAACTAAATCAAATAAAAAAACCTCCAAAAGGAGGTTTTTTTATTTAATGTAACATGTTCAGTTAATCAAACTCTTTAGATAGATCAGCTGAATCATACCATTCCATGTAATGAGATAACTTTCCTTCTTCATTGAATTGAAGAACAGCATACCATTTTAGCATACTCTTTTTCCCGTTTGAAGCAAAATTTGAAGTCCATGTTCCGTAAGCTCTTACGTTTCCATCAGGTAAATTGTCCTCATCTAAGGCAGCAAAATATTGTGGATTCGTAAGTTTTTTATTGTCGAAGTTCGACATGAAGCCACGAAATGCTTTTTCCCACTCAGATTTAGGAAGAGAATCCATTCCTACTGCTGGTGGGGACCAAATAAAGTCATCACTCATATATTTGTCTGAAAAGAATGCTGTTGAATCATTTTGCATAAATGCATCTAGCCAAGCTTTGGTTGTTTCTGTATTTTTTTTAAAAACACTCATTTTTGAATTTACAGAGTTTTGGTTGTTATCTTGGCAACCAGTTAAGAGTGTAAAAGTTAGTACACATAATAATAATTTTTTCATTTTGGTAAGTTTTTAGTTTTTTATAAATATACTAAATTTTATAAAAAGTGGTAAACTGCAATTAATTACAGGGCTTTTAATCTTGTTTTTCATTAGGGATATTTTTACTTTAAACTCAGGTTTTTGTACATTTACATAAATAAAATTTAAGTAATGAAACATATAATTATAGTAGTATTTAGCTTGTTGTTTTTTGTGAGTTGCGGAAAAGATCAAAAGGCTAATACTCCCCAGAAAGAAATTAAGAAAACCAATGTAAACGTTTCTAAAAAAGAAAAGACGAAATCTAAAAAGGAATCAGTTGTAGTTGTGGATTCAGATGGTGTTGCTAATGTAACCATTACATCAAATGATGGAATGCGTTTTGATGTTAGAAAAATTAATGTGTTGGCCGGTCAGAAGGTAAGGTTAATGTTAAAACACACAGGGAAACTTGATAAAAAAATTATGGGACACAATGTTGTTATTTTAAAGAATGGAGTAAAGGCTTCTGCATTTGCAGTTAAAGCAGCATCATCTAAAGACAACGATTATATTCCAGATGGTACTAATGAAGTTATTGCTCACACAAAGATGATAGGTGGAGGAGAATCTACTGTAGTTGAATTTTTAGCTCCTGAAAAAGGCACCTACAACTATATTTGTAGCTTTCCAGGCCACTTTGCAATGATGAAAGGAAAATTAATTGTAGAATAATTTCGAATCTAAATTTTAGAGTTCTAAAATTTGAATATTCTTAAATTCTATAGGGTGGCTTTCGCTTTGTAATGAAATATAGCCACCTATTAATGCTTGACCGTCTTTTGCTTGAACATTTTTGGATGTACTTTCTAGAAATTCCCCTCCAATACTTGGATTAGAGTAAGAAATTGCTAGTTTTCCGTCTATAAAATGGGATATAGAATCTTTGTTAACGATCACTTCAGCCTCAATCCATTCTTCACCATAATATGTTTTACTATCTGCCATAATACAGTGTTCTGTGATTTGCTCACCATTCATAACTACATGAGTAGCAGGAGTACATAAATTTCCAGAAGGGCGAGGCTCACCAGGAGTAACACCTCCTAGGAGTTGTACTTCTAAAGACAAAGGAAACCCTTGCTTTAAAAGCATAGTTTCTGGAGCTTGGCTATGAATCATAATACCACTATTTTTTCTGGCCCAAGATTCACCTCCCAGAACTTGCTTTCCAATAAATCTATATTGTAATTTTAATCTATAATTAGTAAATGGAGTTTTATAAAATAAATGACCAAATTCATCAGTAAAATTATCATATTGGTCGTAGGATACTTTTAGGGTGCCGTTTTCAACTCTAAAGGTATTAAGATGGTTATCATGTAATTTATAGCCATTAATTTTTACGATCCAATCGTCTAAGTTTTCTCCATTAAATAAAGATATCCAGTTTTCTTCCGAATTAATATCGCTTTTAATTTTAGTTGAACTACTATTTTTACAACTGTAAGAAGTGCTTAAAAGAATAATTAAAGCGACGTTGTAAAGAAAATACTTCATATGTTAAAGCGAATAAGATTTTCCTCCAGTTAATTCTTGTAAGTCGCCACAGTAATATGCTGCAGGTACAGGGTCATAAGCTAATATATTTTCACCTACTTCTTCGGAGTTTTTATATCCATAAATAGTCATCCATTTTAATTGGTTTAATAATTCGGAAGATGTCATGGATAGTGCTTCTGGGTTTGCCTCTCGTTCTGGGTCAACCTCCTTGCTTAAAAACATGTGTTCATCTAGCAAGCTTTTATATTGTTCTAGCGTAACATCATCTATATTAGATTCAGTATCTCGCTTTAGAAGGGTAATTATTTTATTAAATGCAGCTCTAGTTATTTCTTGATCCTTGGTTTCCAGAACTTCAAGAATATAGTTGTCAATAAATTGTGGAACATTTACTTCTGATGCTGAGGGAGTTGTAGCAGTTTTTGGAATCATAATATCTGCTAGTTTAGTCACGATAGTTTTTTCATCAGATGTCAAATAGTTTGGCACCCATGTTTCAGTATTACTAGTACAACTTTGTAGCATGCTAAAAATGCTTGGTGTGATGGCAGCAAAACCAGCAGCAAGTCCTATGTTTTTTAATGCGTCTCTACGTTTCATATATCAATCTGTTATGCGTTCTTTTTAATATTCTTGGCAGCATGATTTGCAGCTCTGGCTGTAAAAGCCATATAAGTCAATGATGGGTTTTGGCAACCTGATGATGTCATAAAAGCGCCATCCGTTACATATACATTGGTACAGGCGTGTATTTGATTGTGTTTGTTTAAAACAGATGTTTTTGGATCCCTACCCATTCTAGCAGTACCCATTTCGTGAATACCTAATCCCATGGCTTCTCCACCATTATCGTATCCTTCAACATTTTTATAACCTGCGGCTTCCAACATTTTTTTTGCTTGCGCTTGCATATCTTTTCTCATTTCAAATTCATTTTCTCCAAAAGCTGCATCAAAAGTTACGGTAGGCAAACCCCATTCATCTTTTTTACTTTCATCTAAATACATTTTATTGTTATGATCTGGAAGTGTCTCTCCAAAAGCTAATAAATTTACGCTCCATTCTCCTGGCTTTAAAATAGCTTCAGTTAATTTTGGTCCATATTTTAATTCTGCAACTAATTCTGAAGCATCTTCTCTACTTGCACCTCCCTGATACCCGTAACCTCTTTTAAAGCTTTTCATATCAGTATTACCACCTAGATTTCTAAATCGTGGAATATAAATACCATTTGGTCTTCTCCCTTTTACATATTTATCATCATAACCCTTTGCTGTTGCAGTAGCACCAACGTGGAAATGATGGTCCATGATGTTATGCCCTAACTCCCCACTGTCATTTCCTAATCCATTAGGAAATCTTTCAGATTTAGATTGCAATAGAATGGAAGCTGATGCTATTGAAGAAGCACATAAAAAAATAACTTTCGCTTTATAGATATGGGTTTCTTTAGTCTCTGCATCAATAACACGAACACCAGTTGCCTGTTTTGTTGAATCATCATAAATGACTTCATGAACAATAGAATTTGGTCTTAACGTCATGTTTCCTGTGGCATCTGCAGCTGGTAATGTAGAAGAATTACTGCTAAAATAAGCACCATACGGGCACCCTCGCATACACCTGCTTCTATATTGACAAGTACTTCTCCCCAAACCTTCTTTTGTTCCCTCTGTAATGTGAGCTGTTCTTCCAATAGTTAATACTCTATTATCATCAAATTTTTCTGAAATCTTATTTTGTAAATGCTCTTCTACACAATTAAGATCCATCGGTTTTAGTAACTTTTGATCTGGGAAATGTTTCAATCCTAAATTCTGCCCACTAACACCAATATATTCTTCTACCTTATCATACCAAGGTTCTATATCTTTATAACGTACTGGCCAATCTACTGCAATACCATCTTTTTTGTTGGCTTCGAAATCAACGTCACTTAGCCGGTAACTTTGTCTTCCCCACATTAAAGAACGACCACCTACGTGGTAGCCACGCATCCAATCAAATCTCTTTTCTTCATTGTAAGGATGTTTTACATCATCAACAAAAAAATGTTCTCTAGCAGGATGAGTAGTGTACCCTGTTCTATGTTGTTTTGGTTTTCGATCAATTATTTCTTGAGTTGTTTCTCCACCATTTGGAAGATCCCAAGGATCAAGGTGAGCTGTGGTATAATCTTCAATGTGTTTAACCATTCTACCTCGTTCTAAGACCAATGTCTTCAAGCCTTGCTCACATAGTTCTTTTGCTGCCCAACCTCCAGAAATACCTGTTCCTACTACAATAGCATCAAATAGGTTATCTTCTGTTTTTGCCATTTTATTATTCATTAATTATAATTTTTGAGACTTTTTATTGTGATATTGAGAAATATATTACTATAAAATTACACATTTCTAAGCCAAATTAATTAATTTGCAAGCTTAATATGTTCAAAATATTTCAGTGAAAATAAATATACAAAATATATTGCCTTTTAAAGAGGATGGAATAGAGTATTATGCAGATACATGCCTTCCTTTAATAGATGCTGTGAGTAGAAAAAAAATAAAATTTAACGCTTTGGCAAGGCATACATATCCAGGGAAGCGATTAACTGAAGACACTAAAGGGCTTAATAGTATTGGGTATTGGGATGCTAATGAGCCACAAGATTGGGGTTTAGATTGGCATAGAAATGAAGGCATAGAAATTCATTTTTTAGAATCTGGGTCTATGCCCTACTCACAGGAAAATCAAGAGTTGGAGTTATTGCCTAATAATTTAACAATTACTAGACCATGGGAAGTACACAAGGTTGGTAATCCTGTTATAGGAATGGGAAAGTTTTATTGGATCATATTGGATTTAGATGTTAGAAGACCCCATCAAAATTGGTTGTGGCCAGATTGGATAATATTAGCACCAACAGACTTAGAAAAACTAACCAATATCTTGCGTCAAAATGAAAAGGTCTGCTGGAAAGCAGATAAACGTATTTTAGATTGTTTTCAAAAAATTGGAAAGGCTGTAGATACCGATATTGAAGGCAGTAATGCCTCTAAAATAAGATTGTTAGTTAATAATTTGCTTTTGCTCCTTCTTGATTTATTAGTTGTTGAAGAAGTTCAATTAGATGAAAAGTTAATGAATAGTTCTAGAAGTGTTCAGTTGTTTTTAAAAGAATTAGACATGAAATTATCTGAAAGTTGGACTGTAGAAAAGATGGCGAAATCATCTGGGGTTGGTTTAACGCGTTTCACCTTTCATTGTAGGCAATTGACAAACTTAACACCTATGAAATATTTGATGTTAAAAAGATTAGAGATGTCAAAAAAAATATTGCTTGTTCAATCAGAAATGAATATCTCCGATGTTGCATATGTCTGTGGATTTTCTACAAGTCAATACTTTGCTACAATGTTTAAAAAACATGAAAAATGTACGCCTGTTGAGTTTAGGAAAAGAACCTTAAACTATGTTTAGAACTTGTTCAAATTTTTTCACTGAACAATTATACACATAATTTTAAGGGCTATGTTATACTTTCAACTTTGAAAAAGAAAATAAATATATAAATAAGATGAATTCAATTAGTATTTCAAAAATAATTTTTATTGCAACAATATTTGTGGGTATTTCAATTTCTAGTTGTAAAACAGATTTAAAAAAAGAAGTTGCTTCCACAACAGCATCAGTAACTAAAGGAGATCCGTTTTTTAAACTTTCTTTAGCTCAATGGTCATTAAACCAGTATGTAAGAACTGAAAAAAAATCACCTTTTCATTTTGCTTCACAAGCAAAAGAAATGGGTTTTGAAGGGTTAGAGTATGTAAGTCAATTATATAAGTTTGAAATTGAAAAATTAGGATTTGATGTTGTTATAGATTCATTAAATAAAATTAGTAAAAAAGAATCTATGCAAAATATTCTGATCATGGTTGATGACGAAGGTGATTTGGCTGATCCTGATGAAAATAAGAGAAATCAGGCAGTGGAGAATCACAAACGATGGGTTGATGCTGCTTCAAAATTAGGTTGTCAATCAATTCGTGTGAATACTTTTGGAACAAATGATCCAGAAATTTGGAAAACTACTGTAGTAGATGGGTTGAGAAAGTTGTCTGAATATGCTGCAACAAAAAATATCAATGTGCTTTGTGAAAATCACGGCTGGTTGTCTTCCAATCCAGTTGAGCTAATGAAAGCAATTAAAGCCGTAAATATGGAAAACTGCGGAACACTTCCAGATTTTGGGAATTGGTGTGTGAGAAGAAAAGAAGTAAATAAAAAATGGGGAGATTGTGCTGAAGTTTATCCAGATAAATACGAAGGTACAAAAATGATGATGTCTGCAGCAATGGCTGTAAGTGCTAAATCGTATGATTTTGATGAGGCTGGTAATGAAACTACAATAGATTTTGTGAAAATGTTGCAAATAGTAAAAGATGCTGGATATACGGGGTTTATAGGAGTAGAATATGAAGGAAGCGGATTAGATGAGCCCGCTGGAATTAAAGCTACACGAGGTTTGTTGTTAAAATCAGCAAGTAATTTGAAATAACAAAAAACTAGATAATAACACCAAAAAATCATTTAATTATGAAAAAATCAATCCAATTTCAATTGTCACTAATGATGTTTCTTGAATTTTTTATTTGGGGAGGATGGTTTGTTACACTGGGGATATATCTACCCAATACTTTGAAAGCTACAGGTGGAGAAATTGCAATGGCTTATTCAACTCAATCTTGGGGTGCAATTATAGCTCCTTTTATTATTGGCTTGATAGCAGATCGTTTTTTTAATGCTGAAAAAATTCTTGGAGTTCTTCATATTATAGGAGCTGTTTTAATGTATTTAATGTATCAAGCTACTGAATTTTCAGTTTTTTATCCCTACGTTTTAGGGTATATGATTGCTTATATGCCAACATTAGCTTTGGTTAATTCTGTCTCATTTAATCAAATGTCTGATCCAGCAAAACAATTTCCAAAAATAAGAGTATGGGGTACAGTTGGCTGGATTTTGGTTGGATTTTTATTTATTAGTTTAATTTTTAAATGGGATTCTGCCGAAAATATTGCTAATGGAGCATTAAAGAATACTTTTTTAATGACAGCTATAGTTTCTGCAATTTTGGGTGTTTTTAGTTTTACATTACCAAGTACACCCCCCTCTGTAAATAAAAACGAAAAAGTAACTATTTCAGATATTCTTGGGCTAGACGCATTAAAATTATTGAAAGACCGAAATTTTTTAGTTTTCTTTTTGTCATCAGTCTTAATATGTGTGCCTCTTGCATTTTATTATCAGCATGCTGGACAGTTTTTAGGAGAAATAGGAGCGTCATTATCGTTATCTAATCTAGAAATAGGTCCTGCTGGATTAATGACGCTAGGTCAAATTTCTGAGGTTGGATTTATGTTATTACTCCCTTTTTTCTTTAAAAAATATGGATTTAAAAAAACCATTCTTTTTGGAATGTTAGCTTGGGGAATTCGATATACTTTATTTGCTTATGGTAACAATGGTGATTTATTCTTTATGCTAATTACTGGAATAGCTTTGCATGGAATTTGTTATGATTTCTTTTTTGTATCTGGTCAAATATATACAGACGCCAAAGCTGGAGAAAAAGTTAAAAGTGCTGCTCAAGGTTTAATTACATTAGCTACTTATGGTGTGGGAATGCTCGCAGGATTTTGGATTGCAGGAAAAATTGTAGATCAAAATCTGATAGCTGACGGCTCTCATAGTTGGCAGCAAATTTGGATTTTCCCAGCAGTATTTGCAATAGTGGTGATGGTCATTTTTGCACTATTATTTAAAAACGAAAAAGTAGAATACAAAACATAAAAAAGTAATGAGTAGTTCTAAAATAAGACTAGGTATACTTGGTGGTGGTGGTAATTCATTGATTGGAGTTTTACACAGAATAGCATCCTCAATGTTTGATAGATATCAAATTGTTGGAGGGGTTTTTAATCCTAATTGGGACGATAATATTGAATTTGCCACGAGTATAGGATTGCCAACGAATAGAATTTATAAAGATTTTAATTCTTTAATAGAAGCAGAACTTCAATTACCAAAGGAGCAAAGAATGCAAGTGGTTTCAATATTAACCCCCAATTTCTTACACTTTCCGATGGCAAAAAAACTTTTGGAAAACGGTTTTCATATTATTTGCGAAAAACCATTAACAACTACTTACCAAGAGGCAAAAGAACTTTATACTATTCTTCAGGAAAAGAAAACAGTTTTTGCTGTTACTTATACATATACCGGTTACCCAATGGTTCGTCAAATGCGCGAAATGATTCGTACTGGTGTTATAGGAAAGGTTCAAAAAATTGATGCTCAGTATTATCAAGGTTGGATTAATCCCATAATACATGATGTGGAAAAACGAAAAACAACTTGGAGATTAAATCCTGAAAAATCAGGAATAAGTTGTTGTATTGGAGATATTGGAACTCATGCATTTGATATGTTAGAGTATGTTTCAGGAGTTAAAATTGAAAATATATTAGCTGACTTAAACCATGTTTATGATGACAATCAAATGGATGTAGATGGCACTATTCTATTGCGATGCTCAAAAAATGTTAAAGGGGTTATTTGTGCAAGTCAGATTGCTACAGGTGAGGAGAATAGTTTCGTAGTAAAGGTATACGGCGATAGGGCAGGGCTTAAATGGGAGCAAGAAAATCCAAATTACTTATATTTAATGGAAGAGGGTAAGCCGTTACAAGTATTAAAACCAGGACATGAATATAATAGTAAACTATCTCTAGATGGAACAAAATTACCTCCTGGACATCCAGAAGGAATTTTTGACGCTATGGGTAATATCTACAAAGGTGTTGCAAGAGCAATTTGTAATGAATCCTTCAATGAAGGTGAGTTTCCAACGATTACTGATGGTGTGAGAGGTATGAGTTTTATAGAAACAGCCATTTTATCTCATAAAAAAGGAAATGTTTGGGAGGCTGTAGACCAGAATTATAAATTATAATTTTTAATTATTTAATAAAAAAAATGAAAACAATCAAAGGACCTGCTGTTTTTCTAGCACAATTCATGGATGATAAAGCACCTTTTAACTCCCTAGAAGGTTTGTGTAAATGGGCAAGTAGTCTTGGTTATATAGGTGTTCAAATACCAACATTAGATAAAAGTATTATTGATTTAGATATCGCTGCTGAGAGTCAAACCTATTGTGACGAGTTTAAAGGTAAAATAAATTCTTATGGGTTAGAAATTACAGAATTATCAACTCATATTCAAGGGCAATTAGTTGCAGTTCATTCAGCACATGATTTAATGTTTGATGTTTTTGCTCCGAAAGAATTACAAGGAAAACCAAAACAAAGAACTTTATGGGCTATAGATCAAATGAAAAAAGCTGCTGTTGTAAGTAAACGTTTGGGTTTAACAGCACATGCTACTTTTTCAGGGTCTTTATTATGGCCTATGGTTCATCCCTGGCCACAGCAACCTAAAGGACTTGTAGAGACAGGATTTAAAGAATTGGCAGATAGATGGTTACCTATTTTAAATACATTTGATGATAATGGTGTGGATGTTTGTTATGAAGTACACCCAGTTGAAGATATTCATGATGGAGATACTTTTGAAAGATTTTTAGAAGCAACAGGGAATCACAAAAGAGTAAATATTTTATATGATCCGTCACATTTTGTCTTACAGCAATTAGATTATTTAAAATATATAGATCACTATCATCAATTTATTAAAGCTTTTCATGTAAAAGATGCCGAATTTAACTCTAGTGGTAAAAAAGGAACTTTTGGAGGATATAATGACTGGAAAAACAGAGCAGGAAGATATCGTTCTCCTGGAGATGGTCAAGTAGATTTTAAACAAGTTTTTTCAAAATTAACAGAATATGGCTGTGATGTTTGGGCGGTTTTAGAATGGGAGTGTGTTATTAAAAGCCCAGCTCAAGGAGCTAGAGAAGGTGTTGCTTTTATTAAGAATCATCTCATTGAAACTACAAACAAAAAGTTTGATGATTTCGCAGGAAGTGATGGAACAAAAAATGAATATCAATTAAAAAAGATCATAGGAATTTAAATCAATAATTATGGTAAGAGTAACTTTATTTGTGTGTTTGTGCTTTATGGTAGCATGTAACCCAGCAGAGAAAAAACAAAAAGAAACGAAAACAATTCAGCAAGTTGTTACATCAGAAGAATTAAAAAGCAATAATGATTGGACCATTTTATTTGATGGAAGTTCATTAGATAATTGGAGAGGTTATCTGTCTGAAGATATCTATCCAGAATGGACTATTCAAGACGATGCTATGGTATTTACTCCAAGTAATGTTGGCGGTAAAAATATTATCACTAAAGAAAAATACACGAATTTTATTTTGTCTTTGGAATGGAAAATATCGGAGGCAGGAAATAGTGGTATCTTTTGGGGGGTTCATGAAGATGAAAAATTTTCTGAAGCTTATATGACTGGTCCAGAAATTCAAGTTTTAGACAATGAAAAACACCCAGATTCATTTGTAGGGAATGGTATTCACAAAGCAGGGTCTTTATATGACTTAATTGGATATCCAGCAGAAGATATATATCCAGCCGGAGAATGGAATCAATGTGTTTTAGAGGTGAATCAAACAGCGAATATCGCTCGTGTTACCATGAATGAAAAAACTACAATATCTTTCCCGCTTCACGGAGTTGAATGGGAAAAAATGGTAACTAATTCTAAATTCAAAGATTGGGAAGGATTTGGCAAATACAGAACAGGTCACGTAGGTCTTCAAGACCATAGTGATCAAGTTTCATTCAGAAACATCAAGATTAAGAAGCTTTAAAATCGAATTTTCTCAATTTTTGGGAAGTAAAAAAGTTTTTTTTAGCTTTTTAAGCAATAAAAAAGTGGAGAAGTAATTTACATTAAAGTGTATATAGTGCTGATTTATAGAAAATTAGGAGATTTTTTTTTTTAAAATCAACAATAGAAATAAAGCGAAAACGTTTTCGATTATTTTATTGCATTATTCTTTTTTTAAGTACAGAAAAATGTTAATTTGCTAAACTTATTAATACTTTATTAATATTTAGTTAAAAAAGCGTTAATTTGCAAAAAATCTCTAAAAATTAAAACAAAAAACAAATCATTATTAATTAAAATTAAACTTTTATGAAAAATAGTTTACTTAAAAAACCTTTATTGATTCTTATGCTACTTATTGGTAGTATTTCTTATGGACAATCAGTAAAAGGAGTTGTTACTGATGCCGATGGTAGTCTGCCGGGTGTTAGTGTTACCATTCAAGGTACAACATCAGGAGCACAGACAGATTTTGATGGAAACTACACAATTAAAGCCAGTCAAGGTGATGTGTTAGTATTCAGCTACCTTGGCTATAAAACTGAGGTAAGAACTGTAGGTTCTGAAACTGTAATTAATGTTACAATGACCGAAGACTCAACTCAATTAGAAGAGATTGTAGTTATTGGTTATGGAACAACAACTGTCAAGGATGCAACAGGATCTGTTGCTTCAGTTAGGGCAGAAGATTTTAACAAAGGAGTTATTGCTTCTCCAGAACAATTAATTCAGGGTAAAACTGCAGGGGTTCAAATCTCAAGTACAAGTGGAGCACCTGGAGCTGGAGTTAATATCCGTATTAGAGGAACAAATTCTGTACGTTCTAATAACAATCCTTTATTTGTTGTTGATGGTATCCCTTTATCAGGGCAAGCAACAACTTCAGGAGGTAATGTTATTGGTTTAGGATCTAATCCTGCCAAAAACCCTTTAAGTTTTTTAAATCCTAATGATATCGAAAGCATAAGTATCTTAAAAGATGCTTCAGCAACAGCTATATATGGAACTAGAGGATCAAATGGTGTAGTTATTGTTACTACAAAGTCAGGAAGATCTAAGAAAGGAGAATTTAACTACCAAGCAAACATAAGTTCATCTGAAGCTAGATCAACATACAATTTATTAAATGCTGATCAATTTCTTGCTGCAAGAACATCAGTTGGTTTAACAAATGATGCAGTGAGTAATGCAGGTTCTTCTACAGATTGGCAAGATGTTATTTTTAGAAGGTCTACCTCTCATAACCAAAATTTAAGTTATTCAAAATCTCACGATAGTGGTTCTTACATAGCTACATTAGGTTTTGGAAATCAATATGGTATTGTAGAAAATTCAAATTTAGAAAGACTTACGGCAAGATTAAATCTTAATCAACGTTTCTTAGATGATAAGCTAAGGTTAACCTTTAATGGTTCTATATCAAGAGTTAATGATAATTTGGCTCCAACAGGAGGATCTGCAGGTTACAGGGGAGATATATTAGGAGCAGCTTTTTCAGCAAATCCAACTTGGCCGAACGATCCAAGTTATGATACAGGAACTTTGGTAAATCCTTCGAACTTATTAGCATATACAAAAGGAACAACAAACACGAATAGATATTTAGCTAATGTGTCTCTTGAATATGATTTAACCTCTAATTTAAAAGCAAAAGTATCTTTAGGTATTGACAAGTCAGATTCTAATAATTTTTCAGTTACTTCCTCAGAAATTTTAGGTTTAGCTGACGGTATTGCTGGAAACGGTAGAGGTGCTTACAATACCTTAGACGTTCAAAATGATCTATTAGAGGCTACTATTAATTACAACAAAGAGTTTAAAAATTCTAAGTTAGACATATTAGGAGGTTTTTCTTACCAAAACTTTAAAAATCAAGGATTATTTTCTGGTGCATGGGGTTTTTCAACAAAAGATTTAGACCTTATGGGATCTACATTACAAGATGTTGTTGAGGGTCTAGCAGGTGAAGTTGAAGGTAATTACCAACAATTTGGTTTTGCACCAAATCTTCCAGGAGTATTTGTTAGAGGGTTTGAAGGAAATGATTTTACTACATCAAGCTTTTCTCCAGTTACTTCAATCTCAGGAGTGAGATCTCTAGCGGTTGATTCTAACAACTATAATATTGAATTGCAATCTTTCTTTGGAAGAGTAAATTATTCAATAGCAGAGAAGTACTTATTTACAGCAACTATAAGAGCTGATGGTTCTTCTGCTTTTCCAGAAGAAAATAGATATGGGTATTTCCCTTCAGGAGCTTTTGCATGGAAGCTTAACGAAGAAGATTTCATGAGTGACAGTAATATGTCTACACTTAAACTACGCTTAAGTGCTGGTTTAACTGGTAATCAAGAAGGTGTTGGATATGGTTCTTACACTAACAGATCTCGTTGGAATGGATTAAATCCAGCTAACGATGGTTTTATAGATATAGGTAACGGTAATTCAATAATTTCTTATGGAGGTCCAGATCTTAAATGGGAATCAACATTACAATATGCAACAGGTTTAGATTTTGGTTTTAATAATGACAGACTATCAGGAAGTATAGATGTATATAGAAAAGAAACAATAGATTTAATCTTTAATACACCACAAGCTCAACCGGCAGTTACACCAGTCAAATTTCAGAACTTGCCAGATTCTAAAATTATAAACCAAGGGGTTGAATTTTCTTTAGGGTATGATTTAGTAGAATCTGAGGATTTTAACTGGTCTGCTAACTTTAACGTAGCTTACAATGACAATATGGTTGAATCTTTATTAGGTCAATATGACTTTGCTGATGTAAATGGACCAGGTTTAACCGGTGCTTTTGCAATGAGGTTACAAGAAGGGTATCCAATGTTCTCTTATTATTTATTAGAATTTGAGGGATATGATGCAGCTGGTCAGGCAATTGTAAGTGATGACAAAAGTTTTGTAGGAAAGAGTGCCTTACCTAATTTAACAGGAGGTTTATCTACAAACTTAAATTATAAGCAATTTTCATTGTCTGCTTATTTTAATGGTCAATTTGGTCACTACATCTACAATAATACAGCAAATGCATTCTTTACAGCAGGAGCATTTGGAACCACAAGAAATGTACTTCCAGAAACCTTAACAAGTGGAGAAGCTATTGGAGCATCAGCACCAGCTTCTACCAGGTTTTTAGAAAAAGGAGATTTTGTAAGACTACAAAATTTAACTTTAGCATATGATATGCCAATGTCTGGAGAGGGAGTTTTTAAATCTATGGTATTCTCTGTTACAGGGCAAAACCTATGGTTATCTTCAGATTATTCAGGATTAGATCCAGAAGTAAATTCTGCGACAGGAGGGGCTTTCCCATCTATTGGAATGGACTACGGAGCTTATCCAAATCCAACAACAATTACTTTTGGAATTAACGCAAAATTTTAAAAAACACAAACGATGAAAAAACAATTTAATTTAAAAATAGTTTTACTATCACTTATTTCCATGACAGCACTTTATTCTTGTTCTAACTTAGAGCTTGAAGCTACGGATTCAGTGATACAAAATATCGAATTTACCGGATTAGCCGATTCTCAGGCATCTTTAGACGGTTTATACGGTGCAACATGGGGTATGTTAGGAGATCAAGCAAATTTCTTTGCCTTGAACGAAGTAACTACAGACGAGCAAGTAATTCCTACTAGAGGAAGTGACTGGGGAGATAATGGATTGTGGCGTTCACTTCACAATCATACATGGAAAGTAGATCATGGGTTCTTATTAACTACATGGAATCAGTTAAATGAAAAAGTATTGCAAGCAAGCTTTATCATTGATCCATTAAGTAACTCTACTTCACAACAAATAGCAGAAGCAAAGTTTTTAAGAGCTTTTAATATGTTTTTTGTGTTAGACATGTGGGGTCAAAACCCTTTTAGAGAGGCTACAGACTTACCGTCTTCTACACCTATTGTACTATCTTCATCAGAAGCTTATGATTTTATTTTAAATGACTTAAATGAAGCTATTGCAGATTTACCAGAAGTTTCACCTAGTGCAGCAACAATTGGTGCTTCTAAAGCAGCAGCAAACTTTTTAAAAGCAAAATTAATTTTAAATGGTGAGCGCTACACAGGTTCAACTCCAAATTACCAAGAGGTAATTAATGCTGTAAACGCTGTTGAAGCTAGTGGATTTGCTTTACAATCTGGATATTTCGATATCTTTTTACCAAGTGTAGATTCAGAAACTGTATTGTTCGGAAATATTAGTATTGGGAACAGAATTTGGAATGGAATGCACTATAACATCATAACTCCAGACAACGGAGGAGGTGGATGGAATGGTTTTTCTACTTTAGCTGAGTTCTATGATCTATTTGAAGGAGATGCTAATGAAAACTACATTGGTTCAGGTCAAGAAGAAAGAAGAGGTTGGGTTCCAGATGCATCTAATGCAAACAATACAGACAATTATGGTGTTGGATATGGATTTTTAATTGGTCAGCAGTATTCTGCTTCAGGACAACCATTATCAGATAGAGCTGGTAATCCTTTAAGTTTCTCAAGAGACTTTAGCCTAACTAATAGTAATGAAACACAAGCGATTAGAGTGATCAAATATCACCCTTTTGATGGAACAGAATCTGCTTCTTTTAGAAGTCATGAAATCATTTTTAGATATGCAGATGCTCACTTAATGAGAGCTGAAGCGATGTTAAGAAGTGGAGACGCTGGAGGAGCTTTAGCTGAAGTTAATGAATTAAGAGTCTTAAGAGATGCAACTGCATTAGGATCTGTTAGTCTAGACGATATGATAGATGAAAGAGGTAGAGAATTGTATGTTGAATTTTTTAGACGTAACGATTTACTTAGATTTGGTCAATTTACAAAAGACTGGGAATTTAAAGACCCAGCATCTGTAGGAGATGTGAATAAAAACTTATTCCCAATTCCATTAACAGCATTGTTATCAAATCCTAATTTAGTTCAGAATCCAGGATACTAGATTTATCTTTTTATTGATATTAAAATTAAAGAGGGTATTTATACCCTCTTTAATTATTTATAAAACTTAATTATTTAAAATATAATAACCTCTTACACCATGAAAGAGTTTATAGTATGTTGTCTGTTTTTTTTGCTTTTATCCTGTAACAACAATGATGCTTTGTTTGTTACTGTATCTAGTAATAAAACTCAAATTAAGTTTCAAAACACTCTTACAAGTACCACTAAGTTAAACATCTTAAATTATTTATATTATTATAATGGAGCTGGAGTTGCTGCTGCAGATTTTAATAATGATGGTTTAGTTGATTTATATTTCACAGGAAATCAAACAGACGATAAATTATATTTGAATTCTGGAGGGCTTCAGTTTGAAGACATTACAACAAAGGCAAATATTAACAATGCTCTTCCCTGGACAACCGGAGTTACTACTGTAGATATAAATAACGATGGATTTTTAGATATCTATATTTGCAAAATTGGAGCACATAACACAATTAAAGGGAAAAACTTATTATATGTAAATCAAGGATTAGATAACAATGGCGTTCCAAGATTTAAAGAAGACGCCTCTACTTATGGTCTAGACATTGCTTCATATGCTACTCAAGCTACTTTCTTTGATTATGATAAAGATGGAGATTTAGATTTATTTTTGATGAATCATTCCTTATATCCTAATAGTAATTATGGTAAAGGTGCCTTGAGACTCGAGGTAGATCAAAAGTCTGGAGACAAATTATTAGAAAATAAACAAGGCAATTTTATAGATGTTTCCTCAGAAGCCGGAATTTTTCAAGGGAAAATAGGTTATGGTTTAGGAGTATCAATTGGTGATGTTACAAATGATGGTTATCCTGATATTTATGTAGGTAATGATTTTTTTGAAAATGATTATCTCTATCTTAATCAAAAAAATAAAACTTTCAAAGAAGTAATATCAAATGATAAAACAACTTTAGGACATACCTCTCATTTTTCTATGGGTAATGCGATATCTGATTTAAATAATGACACCCATATGGATATTATTTCTTTGGATATGCTTCCTGAAAATCTCAAAACATATAAAACCTCAGGATTAGAATTTCCATATCAAACCTATCAATACTATTTGAAAAATGGATATGCTCCACAGTTTATGCAAAATACATTGCATTACAATAATGGCAATGGTACATTTAGTGAAACAGCGTATTTAAGTGGAATAGCTGCAACAGAATGGTCTTGGAGTCCAATTATAGGAGATTATGACAATGATGGCTTTAAAGACCTGTATATTACAAATGGAATTTTAGGGGCAACAAATGACATGGACTACATAAACTTCATTTCAAATGAAGCCATTCAAAAACAGCTTGCAACAGAAAAATCGCAAAGAAATTTAGAATTGTCAAAGCAAATTCCTCAAAAAAAAGTTAAGAACTATTTTTATAAAAACAACAAAGACAAGACATTTAGTGATGTAACCTCAACATGGGTTTCTCATGATAACTCATATAGTAATGGAGGTACTTCAGTAGATTTAGATAATGACGGAGATCTAGATTTGGTAATTAATAATATTAATGAAGAAGCATTTGTATTGGAGAATACATCAGATCAAAATTCTAAGAATTCATATTTAAAAATTAAATTTAAAGGAAACTCTAATAATATTTTTGGAATAGGAACAATAGTAAAGGCCTTTTATAAAGGTCAAGTAATTACAGAAGAAAATTATACAACAAAAGGATATTTATCATCTGTAGAACCAAAAATTCATCTAGGATTTGGAACTACAAAAATTTTAGATTCACTACAAATTATTTGGAGTACTAATGCATATCAAACATTAAAAAATATTGAAGTTAATCAAGAAATTGAAGTTTCTTATGAAAACGCTTCAAAAAACTATTATCATAGTATCCTTAAAAAACAAAAATCTTTTTTAGTTAATAAAGACTCTCTTTTGAATTTTAAACATAAAGATTCTCAATCACTAGAATTTAATAGAGATCAAATCATACCCTATGCAAGCACGAATTTAGGACCACACATAGCTGTTTCAGATGTCAACAATGATGGATTAGAGGATTTATTTATTACTGGAGGAAAATCTCAAGCGAGTGAGCTATTTATTCAGAATAAGAAAGGAAACTTTACATCAGAACAATCAGATGTTTTTAAATATGATGCGATTCATGAAGATGTATATTCTGTCATGTTTGACGCTAATGGTGATAATTTTAAAGATCTATTAATCGTTAGTGGTGGAAATGAATTTAAAGGCGGAGCTCCTCTTCAACCAAAATTATACATTAATAATCAAGGTAAATTTGAAAGAGATACACTACAGTTTAAAAATATAGAGACTAATGCATCAAAAGTTTCGGCATTAGACATAGACAATGATGGAGATCTTGATATTTCTATACTTTCAAACCTCCTTCCATGGCAATTTGGAAAAACACCCTCTCAATATATTTTTGTGAATGATGGTCGAGGAAATTTTTCTGATGCCTCATTAAAATATAGTCTTGATTTTCAGAATAGTGGAAATGTTACCGATATTGTTTGGGTAGACTTAAATAATGACACATACCTAGATGCTATTGTGGTTGGATATTGGATGCCTATAAAAATATTTCTTAACGATGGTGATCAGTTACTGCTGCAAAAAAACACCAACTTAGAGAAAACAAACGGGTGGTGGAATGCGATTAAAGTAAATGATTTTGATAATGATGGTGATTTAGATTTTATAGCAGGAAATTGGGGGCTAAACACACGACTACAAGCAAGTAAAAGTGAACCTATAACATTGTATAGTAATGATTTTGACACTAATGGAACCGTTGATCCGGTAATTACTTATTATTATCAAAAACAAGAAACACCATTTGCTTCCAAGGATGAATTGGTGAAACAAATCCCATTTTTAAATAAAAAATTCTTATCCTATAAAGATTTTGCAGAGGCTTCATTTAAAGCCCTTCTCCCAAAAGTGAAGATTAAAGAAGCGTTTAAAAAACAAGTTTTTGAATTGGGAAGTAGTTATTTTGAAAACCGAGGGGATAATACATTTAAAAAACATGAATTGCCGTTTATGGCTCAAATATCTTCGGTAAATGATATTGCGTTAGAAGATTTTAATAGTGACGGTTATACAGATGTTCTTTTAGTTGGAAATAATTACAATATTAACACACAATTGGGTAAATTAGATGCCTCGCATGGGTTAATTTTGTTGAACAATAAAAACGGGTTTTTTTACGAAAGCTTGGGCCAAGGTTTTAATATTCCTGGAGAGGCTAAAAACATAAAAACAATAAAAATTAAAGGGGAATTATTCTATGTTATTTCTATAAATAATAACACCCCTGTTTTTTTAAAGGCTAATAAATAATGACACAATTTTTAGTAAGAAAAATTATTTTAGTACTAATTTTCTCGGTAATTTATTCCTGTAGTTCAGAAAAGGAAAATTTAACTTTAACTAGTGATACTCAAACTTTATTTACATTATTAGATGCTAAAGATACAGGCATAGACTTCCTTAATAAGGTTAAGAATCAAAAGAATTTTAATATTTTCAAATATCGAAACTTTTACAATGGTGGAGGTGTAGCTATAGGAGATATTAATAATGATGGCTTAGCGGATATTTACCTAACAGGGAATATGGTCGCTAATAAACTATACCTTAACAAAGGAAATTTTGAATTTGAGGATATCTCTGAAAGTGCAGGAATTGAAGGAAACAAACCTTGGTCTACCGGGGTTGTTATGGTAGATATCAATCAGGATGGTTTATTAGATATTTATGTAAGTAATGCAGGGAACTTAAAAGGCAATAATCATGATAATGATTTGTACATAAATAATGGAGATTTAACTTTTACAGAAAAAGCCGCTGAATTTAATTTAGCTAAAACAGGATTTTCAACACATGCTTCTTTTTTTGATTATGATAAAGATGGTGATTTAGATGCTTATATCTTAAATAATAGTAATATACCAGTAAGCAGTCTTGGGTATGCTGAACAGCGAGATAAAAGAGCTCAAGATTGGGAAAATGTTCCACAAATATTTAGAGGTGTTGGAGATATGTTACTGCGAAATGACAATGGTAAATTTGTAGATGTTAGTGAACAGGCTGGAATTTATGGCAGCTTAATAGGGTTTGGTTTAGGTGTAATGGTTACTGATATTAATGGAGATTTATACCCAGATATTTACGTTTCTAATGACTTTTATGAAAGAGATTATCTGTACATCAACAACCAAGATGGTACTTTTAAAGAAGATATTACTAACTGGACGTCTCACCTAAGTCTTTCTGCCATGGGTGTAGATATTGCAGATATTAATAACGATGGAAATGCAGATATTTTTATTACAGACATGCTGCCTGAGGCAGATCAACGCGTAAAGTCTGTTATGGAATTTGAGGGGTACAATGTCTTTAAATTAAAACAAAGTAAAGATTTTTCTCAACAATACATTCAAAACACATTACAATTAAATAATGGAAATAACACTTTTTCAGAGGTGGCTTATCACAGTGGAGTGGCAAAAACAGATTGGAGTTGGGCTGGATTACTTTTTGATATGGATAATGATGGGAATAGAGACATTTTTATTACAAATGGCATCAATCATGATTTGACAGATTTAGATTTCGTCAATTTTTTCGCGAATGAAATTATTCAAAAAATGGCTTTGACAGGAAGAAAACAAGCAATTGATTCTATTATTAATA
>Ga0257120_1000776_pt1 | contig 22741 bp, 19 predicted proteins | sample SI106_10metaG_FD_190153 | JGI IMG/M metagenome (GOLD analysis project Ga0257120, IMG submission 190153) | Marine microbial communities from Saanich Inlet, British Columbia, Canada - SI106_10 | ecosystem: Environmental > Aquatic > Marine > Inlet | place: Canada: British Columbia | collected... | reverse complement strand
AGGTTCTCGTAATAACTTCAGGACAACTTGCGCCATCAGACACATCAGAGACAAAAGCAACCACTGGAGAAACAGTACAGTTATCTGCAGCATCACTGACAACTGATACATCAAAGGCAGGAACATTACCGATACATTCTACATCTATCCCAGCAGGATTAGATGCAGTAGGTGCTGTAATATCATTCACCGTAATCGTCTGTGTAACGGTAGTGGAATTACCACAGTCATCTGTTACACTATAGGTTCTCGTAATAACTTCAGGACAACTTGCGCCATCAGACACATCAGAGACAAAAGCAACAGTGGTAGGACAATCACTAATGATGTTTGTCACTAAAGTAATATCTATAGGTGGAACATCATCAATACATTCTACATTTTGGTTTGACGGGGCGGTTGCGCTTAAAGCACCTGTTGAACAACAAGTAAATGGTTCATTTACAATAAATGTGCAGTTGGCCGGGGAAGCCACAAACTGCTCATAGGTTGCAGCTACATCAATTGAAAAACTACTGGCAGACCATTCGCCTGCGGCTAAAGTGTTACAATTTGCTCCTGGAATATAAACAGTATTTATTTGTGGTGGTCCAGGATCATAGAACTGGTTTGGAAGTACATAAACTTCAATAACACTATTCTGATTGTAGGTGACACCTGCTGCTAAAAGGTCTGCATGCGTAAAAGTATAATTAAAACTTCCTGGGGGGTCGCTTAATGGACCGTATATCGCAATCTGAACACCGTCAACATAGATGTCAACATAATAATCATCTTCGCCTGTAACAGGAGGGCCTGGTGGGGAGGGAACATTTGGAAAACAATAACCCGAACCGGAGATATCAATTGTAACTGCTGTTGAGTTTCCTCCTATTCCGCTTCCCGGCACGGTGCCGTAAGCAGCGTTATTTGTTCCGCCGTATGCTGTTTGTGTAATAAAGTCAGTGGTTCCTTGATTGTTCGTATACGTTGCCGGAATCAATGGCCCCCCTGTGGAACAACAGTCCGGACCTTCTGCAAAGCCTAAATAAGTGACTGTGAATTCTTCCGTTCCATTTGAACAACCTGCAGCTAAAGAACTTGGGTCAGGAGAAATAGAATATAAAACATTGAGGTCAAGAACATCACAATCATTTTGTGGGGTAACATCCCAAGAACATGTTGATGCGTTCCAATCTATGGAAACCAAGTCAGATGCATTAGTAGGGACTTGAGGATATACTGTAACTGAGTGCGTACCGCTAGCAATTAACGTTCCCGTTAAATCACACATGATCATCCAAGGTAAGTCCACAACGATTGGTGTGCAATAGTTGTTGTTTTGCAAGGTTATAGGGATACTATGATCTCCGCAATTTCCAACGACCGATGTTACCGCCCCCGTTGGAGTGGTTACAGTTATTGTAGAAGAAGAAACTATAATTCCAGAATTGAAGTAACTATTCGAAAAAACTCCAAAGTTACCTGTTATAGGTCCTCCTAAAACAGTGCCATCTGGTGCTTCTGTTTGTATAAAACCTCCACCAGAAAAACCATCTCCCCACGAGTCTTCTACAACTAAATTAAATATTGTTCCCTCTATATTAGGATCAATAGGACCAACAGCTACATTGAATGTTCCTCCTGCTGCACCACCACTTCCGCTCGCCACCTGATTGCCGGTCAAATTACTTGTAACATACCAGGATATTTCTGATGGAAAAGTCCCATAATCCCCTGAAACTTCAAAATTCACAGTTCCATCACAAGCGGAATTTTGGATTTCTAAAAAATACTGCTGATTTCCGCAAGCCTCAGACGGACTCGAGGCAAATAAATCATATGCCGGGCAGTTATTTACACACACAGGGGCAGTATAGTTGTATTGTTGTGAGCATGTGGGGTCTGCAGTAAAATAGACCTCAACATCACAAGGCAAACCGTCCGAAACTAAACCCGTTAAAGAGAAGTTTTGAGGGCTAGCAGCAAAAGGGAAATTATCAACAACAGTAGTATTTCCGTTGCAATCCTCTACGACTAAACTCCCGGCGGTTGGGGCGCTCGTATATTCAATAACACCAGATACACTATAGGTATTAGTTGTGAAATCACATCCCGAAGGGTTTGCATTAAACGCAGATATCGAACATGGAGGGTTTGTAACGATATTACAATCTGTAGAACCTGATCCACCGGTTTGTGAAAGGGCTATGTCCTGGACAACCCCAGCATAATTCGTTATTAACATAACGTAGACCTCTCCTGTAATAGCTCCTGTAATAATTGGTGTTTCTACCTCTGTTGGAGAAAAACTACAATCAACAATATTTCCATTGTCCGGATTAGGTGGAGATTGATCACCCATTGAATTACATGCAGCTTGAGCCACGGAAAGTGTTGAAAAAGGGCCCCAAATTGCGTAATCAATATCTTGATCGGCTGAAAGCTCCATGATAATGTCACCGTCTGTTGCAATCTGAAAATAATACCACGTTGGGTTAGGTTGAGATATTAAACAGTCATAATCATTGCCAGGGTCGGTTGTACCCGCCTGGTCTATTCCTGCATTAGCCGTAAAATTAAGACCTACATCTGTACAGATAGGCGCCATTTCTGCACACGCTACGCCGCCTTGTGAGAAAGAATAAAAAGATAAAATAGTAAGTACAAAAAACAGTGAACTTCTAATCATGATCCGAGTTGTTTAAAACATCCAACAATTCTGTCTTTTTGATATTCAGTTGATTTTCTGTAGTCGTCATGGAATCAAACCATCCTGACGCTTCGGCAATCGCCGTCTGTTCTGGACTAGATAAGATATACGCTCTCTTCGTTTCAATTGCTTGAAGATGACCATCTATTTGATTAATTTTTTTTTGAATGGCTTCTACTTTTTCTGGGCTTAATGTTCCTGTTTCCGTCGACTTCGTAGACATCTTACTTGATGTTTGACTGTAGGAATGAAAAGAAATTGCCGATAAAAAGATAAATGCTATAAGAACTGATTTATTCACATCGTATATTTTAGAAATTTAACTCATTCTTTTGACGTAAAAACTCTATGTGAGGTTGCCTCGTAAAACGCTAGAAATCAATACTCAAAAGTCTCCATGAATTTTGTGGTAAAGTTTCCTTTTACAAAATCAGGGTCTTCCATTAGTTTTTGGTGAAAAGGAATTGTTGTCTTAACGCCTTCAATAATATACTCTCCTAACGCTCTTTTCATTTTTAATATAGCCTCATCTCTTGTTCTCGCAACAACGATGAGTTTAGAAATCATTGAGTCATAATTGGAAGGGATGGTATAACCAGAATAAACATGCGCGTCTATTCTAATTCCATGGCCTCCCGGGCAGTGATAATCCGTAATTTTCCCCGGGCACGGTCTAAAGTCGTGCGCTGGATCCTCTGCATTTATTCTACATTGAATTGCATGCATTCTAGGGAAATAATCCTCACCAGATATTTTTTCTCCCGCTGCTATCTTTATTTGTTCTTTTATTAAATCATGACCAATAACCTCTTCGGTAATTGTATGTTCAACCTGAATTCGTGTATTCATTTCCATGAAATAAAAGTCTCTGTTTTTATCTACAAGAAATTCTACTGTACCTACGCCTTCATAGTTTACGGCTTTAGTTGCTTTTACGGCTGCATCACCCATTCGTTTTCTCAAGTCATCCGTCATAAAGGGCGACGGTGTTTCTTCAACCAATTTTTGATGTCTTCTCTGAATTGAGCAGTCTCTTTCTGACAAATGGCAAGCATTCCCATGTTGGTCTCCAGCAATTTGGATTTCAATGTGACGTGGTTCTTGAATGTACTTTTCCATGTACAAACCATCATTTCCAAAAGCCGCAGCTGCTTCTTGTTTCGCTGAATCCCAAGCTGCTTCTAGATCTTCTTCTTTCCAAACAATACGCATACCTTTTCCACCACCACCAGCAGTAGCCTTCAAAATAACAGGGTACTTTACAACTTTAGCTTTAACTTTGGCTTCTTCAGGGTCTTTTAATAATCCTTTTGAACCAGGAATACAAGGGACGCCAGCCTTAATCATTGTTGCCTTAGCAGTTGCCTTATCCCCCATTCCAGATATTTGTTCTGGAAGCGCACCAATAAATTTAATGTTGTGCTCTTGGCAAACTTTAGAAAACTGTTCGTTCTCTGATAAAAAACCATAGCCTGGATGAATAGCATCAGCATTGGTTATCTCCGCAGCAGCAATTATACTTGGAATAGAAAGGTAAGATTTTGCACTTAATGGCGGCCCTATACAAACGGCCTCATCTGCAAATCTTACAGGAAGTGAATCTTTATCTGCCGTGGAATAAACCGCTACAGTTTTAATACCCATTTCTTTACAGGTTCTGATAACCCTTAGGGCTATTTCACCTCTATTGGCAATTAGTATTTTTTTAAACATTTGTTTCTATTTAAATTATACCAATGGTTCAACTAAAAATAAAGGCTGATCGTAATCAACTGGACTCGCGTCATCCACAAGAACTTTAACGATTTTACCTGATACTTCTGCCTCAATTTCGTTAAAGGTTTTCATCGCTTCAATAATACAAAGCTTATCACCAACACTAAAAGTACTTCCTACATTCACAAAAGAGTCCTTGTCTGGACCAGATGACCTGTAAAACGTCCCAATCATTGGTGAGTTTACAGTAATTAAATTGTCATCCGTTGCAGGAGCTGCTGCCTCAGGGGCTACTGGTGACGGTGCCGCTGCAGGTACTGCAGGTGCCGGCGCTGCCATCATAGGTTGTGGCGACTGAACAATGATTGGTTGCTCTGCCTTACTATTCTTGTTTCCAGAGATTGTTAGCTGGAAATCCTCTTTTTCAATTTGTACTTTGCCAAGACCTGTTTTAGATACAAGTTTTATTAAGTCCTTAATTTCATCGAAATTCATAATGTTTGGTTTTTATATTTATGACTAAGAATTATATGCCCATTTTAAATAAACTGCCCCCCAAGTAAAACCACCGCCAAAAGCAGATAAAACAATATTATCTCCCTTCTTGAGTTGTTTTTCGTAATCCCACAAACACAATGGTAATGTTGCGGCTGTCGTGTTTCCATATTTCTGTATGTTGATCATTACCTTTTCTTTAGGTAACCCCATTCTATTTGCCGTTGCATCTATTATTCGAAGATTCGCTTGATGAGGAACAAGCCAGTCGATATCATCGCTTTTAAGATTGTTTTTCTCCATGATTTCTGCAGAAACATCAGCCATATTGGTTACCGCAAATTTAAAAACTTGCTTTCCTTCCTGCTTCACATAATGCATTCTATCGTCAACGGTTTGATGTGTAGGTGGGTGTAAAGAACCTCCCCCTGGTTGAACAAGATACTCTCTTCCGGACCCGTCACTTTTCAATATAAAATCTTGAACACCTAGGCCTTCTTCATTTGGTTCAAGAAGCACGGCGCCGGCACCATCACCAAAAATGATACATGTCGTTCTGTCTTCAAAATCAATAATTGAGGTCATTTTATCTACCCCCACTACTACTACTTTTTTATGTTTTCCAGATTCTATAAACTGAGCACCTGTAGAAAGCGCATAGATAAAACCGGAGCATGCCGCTTTTAAATCGAAGCCCCATGCATTTTTCATTCCTGACTTATCGCACAAAACATTCGCCGTTGATGGAAATGGATAATCAGGTGTAACCGTTGCAACAACAACTAAATCAATTTCTAGAGGGTCAACATTTAGTTTCTTCAAAAGCCCATCAACTGCCATTTGAGCCATATCAGATGACGCGCCTTCTTTTTGATGTCTACGCTCTTTTATTCCTGTTCGCGTAGTAATCCATTCATCGTTTGTATCTACAACTTTTGCCAAGTCATGATTCGTAACAACGTTGTCCGGAACATGCCCATAAACCCCTTTAATTGCAGCAGATATTTTCATTTATTTAAACGCTTTTTTTATTTTTTTCGCCAAACCAGAATTGGCAACTTCATACGAATGTAACAACATATTTTTAATTGCGATATCATTTGAAATCCCATGACCAATTATTACATTTCCACGGATGCCCAAAATGGGTGTTCCCCCATAGTTTTCGTAATTAAAACTATCGAAATATTCATCTGAAATTCCACGTTTTTTCATTAATGAAAAAACACCTTCCGCTTGCTTCAAAACAATGTTTCCTGTAAATCCATCACAAACAATAACATCTGCCTTTCCTGAAAAAATCTCTCTGCCCTCGATATTCCCAATAAAGTTAATTTCATCTTGACCTTTCATTAACTCATGTGCTGCTATTGTCAATAAATTACCCTTCGTTTCTTCCTCGCCAATATTCAGTAGTGCAACTCTAGGTTTTTTCTTCGCATAAACATGTTTTGCATAAATAGACCCTAAAAGTGCAAATTGACTTAACACGTCAGGTTTACAATCAGCGTTTGAGCCCACGTCCAAAAGAACGGTCTTGTCACCATTAATTGCGGGTAAGGTTGAAGTAATACAAGGCCTAAAAACGCCTGGAATGGTCGTTATTTTATAAATGGATCCAACAAGCATTGCGCCGGTATTACCCGTACTAGCAAATGCATCTATTTTCTTTGTAGATAACCACTGTAAACCAATCGCAATTGAACTTTTGGGTTTTTTAATTACCGCTCTCGCAGGATGGTCGTTGTAGGAAATTACTTCAGGAGAATGAACAATAACGACTTGCTCATTTCTCAGTTTTTTGTACGAAGGGTGGTTAAGGATTTCTTCTTCATCACCAAAAAGATAAAAGGTTGAATCGGTCAACACAGCCATAGCTAAGGCTACGCCATCTAAGTTCGCTGTTGGTGCATAATCACCACCAGAGACGTCAAGACCTATTCTCATGAGAATTTACTTGCTTACGCTTCTACAGCTTTTTCAGCTATAACTTTTCCTTTATAGTAAAGCTTCCCTTCATGCCAATGTGCATGGTGAAATAAATGAGGCTGACCTGTTGTTGGACAAGTTGCTACATTGCTAGCTGTTGCCTTAACGTGAGTTCTTCTTTTATCTCTTCTCGTTTTCGAGATTTTTCTTTTTGGATGTGCCATATCAAGTCTTTATTTAATTCAACTTATTTAGTTTGTCCCATCTAGGATCAATCTTTTCTTCTTTTTCGTCTCTAATTTGATAACTTCTGAGCAAAGATAGCACTTCTTCATTGCATTCTCCTTCTTTATGGCGAGGATTTGCATTGAGAGAAACGGTAATTAACTCATAAATCTGTTGTTCTGGCTTGATTTTGTAGACTTCTGACGTTAATACAACAAGATTTTCATCTTCTTCTTGTTCTTCACCAAACTTATAATAAATCGTCATTTCTCCATTAATTGGAGCGTTAAACGACTCATTACACGTTGCACAGTTTGAAACCACAAAACCCTTGATTTTGTATTCTCCTACCATTAACGCGTCTTTCTTGTCTAAAGAAAGCTCAACAGTTATATTACCTTCTTCTATAATAGAATAAGGAAAAGCATCAAAAAAAGAACGATCAATTTCGAATTCGAAATTGTGAATCCCTTGTTTCAGGCCTACAAACGGTATTTCTAAATCTTTATTCACCTGTATTTCTAAAATGGGGACACAAAAGTATTAATTTTTTTTTGATTCCTTTTGTTTTGAATGCCATTTATCGCGTTTCTCTTGTTTATTTACGGGTAAAGGATTGGAATGTATCTCCTTGTGCCTTGACCTATTCAGAAATATATCTGCCGCTTCGTATAGCGCGTTTCTCATCGAAGTTTCTGATGCAACACCTTTTCCTGCGATATCAAAAGCGGTCCCGTGATCCGGCGAAGTCCTAACAATAGGCAGTCCTGCTGTATAATTAACCCCCTCATCAAAGGATAACGCTTTAAAAACAGATAAGCCTTGATCATGATACATGGCTAAAATACCATCATAATTTGCTGGTGCGGAAGACCCAAAAAAACCATCGGTTGGAAAAGGGCCAAAAGCCAAAATTTTCTTTTCTCTTAATTCATTAATCGCTGGTATTTGTACTTCGATCTCTTCGCTTCCTATTTTACCGTTTTCACCCGAATGAGGATTTAAAGATAGAATCGCAATTTTTGGATTTAATATCCCAAAGTCCTTTTGTAAAGACTGGTGGAAAACTTCTGCTTTTGATACAAGTCCTTCTTTTGTAATTGAAGAAGACACATCTTTTAAGGCTACGTGGGTCGTAACTAAAGCTACTTTCATCAAAGATGATTTTAAAATCATTAAGCCTTCTGCTCCATTTGACAGGGAGATAAAGAACTCCGTATGGCCCGGGAAGTCAAAACCTGCATTTTGGCAAACGCTTTTAGAAATAGGAGCGGTAACAATGGCATCAATTTTTCCTGAAGAAATGTCAGCGCTTGCTACTTCTATTGCTTTTATTGCTAGGATTCCTGAGGACAGTTCCTCTCCCCCTTCTTTCACCTCTGTTTTTTCATCTAAAACATCTATTACGCTTACCGCTTGGAGTTGCGCATTTTCTGCCGAGGTAATCTTTTTTAATTCAAGTTGATCTGCTGTATCCTTTGACAGGTAGTGCTTTAAAACAGCTTCGCTTCCATATATAACAGGGGTAATTCCTGACAAAATACGCTTGTCTTTTAGTGCTTTTAATATGACCTCTGGACCAATGCCATTTTTATCGCCTATAGTAATACCTATTCTTACATTACCTAACGCCATTGATGATTCTTTAAATTAAACGAACTTTTTAAATGTCTTACTGGCAAAAATACATCTTTAAATACTAATTCAGAAAACCCAAGTTGTCATCAATATACTTTTGATGTAGTGCCGACAATGGGATGTTTTCTATTTGACTCAAATTATAAGGTCGAAAATCAGAAAGGTCTACCTTAGATTTCCGGACATCTTCTTTTATAAAACACACTTGCAGTGTTTGGTGGGTTAGCTTGTGAATTTTGTTGTAACAGGTTCTTTTTTTTTGTGCCAACAAAAAAGAATCTTCATCCAGGAATTCAGTGAGCTTAAAATCGTAAAAGTTTTGCCAAATATCTTTTTCTGTTCTTTTTCTTAAAAAAACTGTTTTATGCTCATTATCGTACAAGACAGTGAAAAGTAAAAACCTCGTTTTTGTTTTTGTTTTTTTTAACTTTTTTGGGCGCTCTTTAACCACCCCTTCTTTTAAGCTAAGGCACTCCACATTAAAACAACAGATTTCACATTTAGGAGCCTTTGGGGTACATTGGAGCGCGCCGAACTCCATAATAGCTTGATTGTACGTGGCTGGGTCTTTAGATTTAAGCAGGGCTGCCGCTAAACCAGAAAACTCCTTGAATCCTGAGGTGGTATTTATGGGCGTAGCAATGTTATGAAGCCTACTCAACACCCTAAAAACATTCCCGTCTAATACCGCCCTTGGCTCATCAAAACAAAAAGAAGATATTGCCGCAGCAGTATATGGTCCGATTCCCGTGAGGGTTAATAGGCCTTCGTAGTTTTTAGGAAAAACGCCCCCGAAACCTGAAACTACTTGAATTGCGGTTTTATGCAGGTTTCTTGCTCTTGAATAATACCCCAAACCTTTCCAAAGGTTGAGTACTTGCTCTTCGGTTGCGGACGCCAAATGATTCACAGTTGGATATGATGAAACAAACTTTTCGTAATAAGCACGGCCTTGGACAACCCTCGTTTGTTGAAGAATAACCTCGCTCAACCAAACTTTATATGGGTCTGATGTCTTTCTCCAAGGTAAATCCCTCTTATTTTCTTGATACCAGTTAATTAATTCTCTCTGAAAATGAACCATTTATGTTGATATCTGTTAAATTTGTTGTTCAAAAAGCAAAAATAAGAAATGTAAAATATATTTTTGTAGCCACTATAAAATTAAATTATTCGAAAATATTATGACAAAAGCAGAAATTGTAGCGGGTATATCAGAGGAAACAGGATTGGAGAAGTCGGAAGCATTAAGAGCCGTAGAATCATTCATGCAGTCAATTAAAAAGAGCTTGTCTGAAGGACAGAACGTTTATCTTCGTGGATTTGGGAGTTTTGTTGTTAAAGAGCGTGCTCAAAAAACAGGGAGAAATATATCAAAGAACACAACAATTATTATACCAGCACACAATATCCCCAGCTTTAAACCGGCGAAAGTTTTTGTTGAAGAAGTTAAAAATAGTGTGTCTGTAGCATAAAAATTATTTTTTCGAAATATATTCTTTATCTTTGCACTCCTTCTTCGGGAGTGCTTTTTGTTTTAAACAAGATTTTTATACACATTAAAATATATAGATATGCCAAGCGGTAAAAAAAGAAAAAGACATAAAATGTCGACCCACAAAAGAAAAAAACGACTCAGAAAAAACCGTCACAAGAAGAAGAAGTAATTCTTTCCTTGTTTGTTTTTAGCGTCCGTGCACCTTGTGCGGACTTTGTTCGTTTAACTTAATATACTTTTGTGAAATTAGAAATCGTTGTTGATTCTCGAGCCAACGACATCTGGATAGCCTTATTAAAAGACGGTAAACTCATTGAATTACATGAGGATCGTGGCGGGGCTGACTTTGCTGTTGGTGATATATATCTTGGAAAGGTCCGAAGGGTCGTTCCCAGTCTTAATGCTGCATTCGTAGACGTTGGATACGAAAAAGATGCGTTCCTTCATTATTTAGATTTAGGTCCTCAGTACCGGTCCTTTGCTCGATTCTGTAAAAACACCCTAAGAGGAAAACAGAGCGTTTCTGATCTTAGATATTTCAAGTTAGAAAACGATATTGAAAAGGGTGGGAAAATTTCAGACGTGCTCAGCTCTTCCCAATCTATACTCGTACAAGTTGCTAAGGAGCCTATTTCAACAAAAGGTCCTAGGTTATGTTCCGAAGTCACCATCGCTGGAAGGTATCTTGTCCTTGTGCCTTTTTCCGATAAAGTTTCAGTTTCTCAGAAAATCAAAGAAAACGAAGAGAAAAAGAGATTAAAAGAAGTAATGAATCGCATCAAGCCTAAAAATTTCGGTGTTATCATTAGGACTGTGGCTGAAAAAAAATCAACTGAAGATCTAGAAAACGATCTAAAACAGTTGCTTGAGAAGTGGAATGAAATGTTCGCAAGTATCAAAGGAACGAAGGGGCCTAAAAAACTCTTAGGAGAACTGAACAGAACCTCTTCAATGTTGCGCGACTTATTGAATAAAGATTTTTCCAATATCCACGTGAATAACGACGTTCTTTATGACGAAATACGCGAATACGTTTCTTCAATTGCCCCAGGCAAAGAAAAAATAGTCAAACATTACAGTGGAAAACTTGACGTGTTCGAGCGTTTCGGGATTAGCAAACAGATTAAAACTCTTTTTGGTAAAAAAGTGCCGTTACCTAGTGGTGGATACTTAATTATAGAGCATACTGAAGCCATGCATGTTATTGATGTTAATAGTGGTAACAGAAAAGGGGCCGATGGACAAGAGTCAAATGCTTTAGCTACCAACGTCGAGGCAGCCGAAGAAATTGCCAGGGTACTTCAGTTAAGAGACATGGGTGGTATTATATGCGTGGACTTTATAGACATGCATGAAAAAGCGAACAATAAAGCTTTATTTGAAAAAATGAAGACTTTTATGAAGCCAGACAGGGCAAAACACAATGTTGTTCCTCCGTCGCGCTTTGGAGTGGTAGAAATAACTAGACAACGTGTACGGCCAGAAACAGATATCAAAACAGGAGAAACCTGCCCTACATGTGACGGAAAAGGAGAAATTCAAGCAAGCATTCTTTTTGCTGAAGAAATAGAGTCTAATATTGAATACATTATACAGAAAAACCCGAAAACAGGAATTGAACTCAACGTTCATCCTTATCTGGAAGCGTTTTTCACAAAAGGTCTAATCTCGAAACAGGTAAGATGGTTCTTAAAGCATAAAAAGTGGGTAACCGTTCGTGGCTTATCATCATACAGACTCTTAGAATATGAGATTACGGACAAAAACAACAATAAAATAGACTACTAAGCTTGAGTACCTTAGGGTTCAATGAAATTTTAAAGCGTCTGGAGTATTTTTGCGCCTATCAAGAGCGGTGTGAATTTGACGTTAATGAAAAAATCACAAAACTTGGTGTCACTAGCCCTGAAGAAAACGATAAGTTTCTTAGATTATTAAAAAAAGAAAACTTCCTAAACCAAGAAAGGTTTGTTTCGTCTTATATTAATGGAAAGGTTTCCATTAAAAAATGGGGCGTAAATAAAATTCGGTTAGGTTTAACTCAAAAAAAAGTATCGCCTTCACTAATAGAAACGGGACTTTCTCAAATTGATAAAGAAGTTTACCTAAATAACCTGGCTGTTTTATTAAGCAAAAAAGCCGTGAACCTTCCTGAATATAAAACAGACTTTACTCAAAAGACTAAAGTTTTACGTTTTCTAAGCAGTAAAGGGTATACCGCCGAAGAAATATACGGCTTACTTTCCGTCTAATAGAGTGTTTGCGTTTGAGATCCAAGCTCCAGGTCCGCCTTTAACATATCCTGTTCGGCCTAATTTAACCCACTGTAGATTGTTTTGCGCATCTTTTCCCGGATTAACAAACCATACTGTCGGATAGCCTTGAATCGCAAATTGACGTTGTAGTTTTGTGTTTTGAGCCTTCAACTCAGAGCTTAGTGCTTTTCTGCGAGGGAAATCTAGCTCTAAAAGAACAACGTTTTCACCAGCCCACTTCTTGAACTCCTCTTTAAAGAACACTTCTTTTTGAAGACGAATACACCATCCGCACCAGTCACTACCGGTAAAGAACATCATAATTGGTTTTTTCTCTTTTTTCGAGATTTTTACAGCCTCTTTGACATTGTCATGCCATACGAGTTTACTTTGGCTAAAGGCTACTGAGAGAAAAAGAATAAAAAATAAAGTGAGGGGCGTTTTCATGATTTGATTTTTGTTAAAATTACTGATTTCCTATGTAGTTTACAAAGACCGTGCAAAAGTATTTATTGTTCAATAAATATCCTTTTTCAAAGCTATTTACCTTGTTTATAACAAAATAATACTTGTATTTTCGTTAAAAACAGAAACCATGAAATTCTTATTTCAATTGTTCTTTTTGTCTTTAACGATCTCATCGTTTGGGCAAGGTTTACCAACACAAACCGTTCGGGGAAGTGTTTTTGATAATGAATCAAAATTTCCTATTGTCGGCGCAAAAATATTCTTGTTCTCCGACTCGTATTCTGCAAAGACAATAACGGATTTTGACGGATTTTTTATTCTTGAAAACGTTCCTGTTGGTAAACACGAGCTTGAAGTAAGTTATACACTATATTCGCCAAACAAGCTGACAACTGAAGTTACCTCTGGGAAAGAAGTTGTCCTTCAGGTTCCGCTTGTTGAATTTGTTTCAGAACAAAAAGAGGTTGTCGTGCACGGACGAAAAAGGGGAGAGGTTTTAAATGAACTCGCTTTAATTTCTGCACAGCAATTTAGCGTTGAAGAAACAAACCGTTATCCAGGTTCAAGAATGGATCCCGCAAGAATGGCTTCTAATTTTGCTGGCGTCCAAGGGGCGGATGACTCTAGAAATGATATTATAATTCGTGGTAATAGTCCTTTAGGAGTTGTTTGGCGGGTTGAAGGAGTTGACATTCCAAACCCGTCCCACTTTGCGATTTCAGGAAGTACAGGGGGGCCCGTTTCAATTATTAATAATAAAATTCTCGCTAATTCGGATTTTTTCATGAGTGCTTTTCCTGCGGAATATGGAAATAGCACCTCTGGCGTCTTTGACTTAAAGTTGCGGAACGGAAACAATCGCCGTCATGAATTTACAGGTCAGTTTGGGTTTTTAGGTACAGAGTTTTTAGCAGAAGGCCCTCTTTCGAAGAAGAAGAAATCGAGCTATCTTGTAATGGGTCGCTATTCGACACTTTCCTTATTCCAACAGGTTGGTATTCAACTTGGAACTGACGCCGTTCCGCAATATGGCGACGCCTCTTTCAAGTTTAACTTCCCTCTTAAAAAAGGTGGGCAGCTTTCATGGTTTGGGATTGGTGGAAAAAGCAATATCAACATCTTAATTTCAGACCAAACAGAATACTCAACAGAATTTTATGGTGAAGGTGATCGCGATCAAAAATTTGGTACGTCAATGTATGTTACGGGGTTAAACTTTAAAAAGCCTTTAAATACCAAAACCTTTATTTCAGCAACAGCTGCGGTTTCTTATGAAGAACAACACAGTCGGCACGACTACCTTCAGCGCTCGTTAGCTATCACTAATGGAGATACTACTATTTCAGTAGACACCTCATATCTCATGATGGGGTATAATTTTAATACGATCAAAACGTCAGGGCATTTTAGCATTAATCATAAAATAAACAAAAAGAACCTAATCAAAGCAGGGGTTAACCTCGATGTTTTCAGCCTATTCCAAAGTGATTCTGTGCTCTACGATTTAGATTTACCGAACAACTTTAAACAACGTTGGGATTACACTGGAAACAAGCTACTCGTTCAGCCTTTCGTGCAATGGAAATTTCGAGCAAACGACAACCTGGACTTTACGCTTGGTCTACACAGTCAATATTTTTCTAACGCGAACAGTTTAAGCCCTATTGAGCCCAGGACAGCAATTAAGTACCGTCTTCCAAAAAACCAAAGTGTTTTTGCTGGTGCGGGCTTACACAGTCAAATGCAGCCTTTATACACCTATTCTTATCATCAGGCGGGGCCTAACGGTGAGAAGGTATACCAAAACGAAGATATGGGTTTAATGAAAAGCATACACACCGGTTTAGGGTACGAAAAAGTTTTCAATAAGGGATTTAGTATTAAAACTGAAACCTATTATCAATACCTATATGAAGTTCCTGTTACTGTTGTACCTTCTTCTTTTTCGATCATTAATATGGGTAGTGGTTTTTCAAGATTGTTTCCTGACTCTTTACAAAATACAGGAACCGGTATTAACTATGGTGTTGAACTTACAGTTCAAAAATACTTTAACAAAAGCTTCTTTTTTCTTTTTTCTGGAACACTATACGACTCAAAATATAGAGGAAGTGATAATATCCTAAGAAACACCTCTTATAACGGGTCTTATGTTGTTAATTTTCTTGCCGGAAAAGAATTTAACATTGGTAAAAACAATGTACTCGGAATAGGTTTAAAAACAACAAGGGCTGGGGGAAAAAGATATGGATATGTTAATCTTGGGGCCACAGAAGACTTAAAGGAGATTGTTTTTCAAGACTCTTTATTTAACGAAAGACAATTCGCTGATTACTTCAGGTTTGACCTAAAAATCAGCTGGAGATTAAATGCTAAAAAAACAGCACATGAAATAGGGTTGGATCTAGTAAATGTATTAAACACGAGTAATCTTTTAGGTTTGGCTTATGCGCCTAGCCTTGACCCCTCTGTGGTAAACAGCCCTGGATATGAACCAACAGCGGAAAGAAAGCAGCTTGGTTTTTTGCCTGTCTTTTATTATAAAATAGATTTTAGGCCTAAAAAATAGAATGTGTGAAAGAAGTTGCAGAGGTTGTTTTTTTGGCGATTAAACCCTATTCGGAAAGTAGTTTGTGGGTCTCGTTTTTTTCAGAGAAACACGGTTTACAAAACGCTATTATAAAAGGTGGTAAAAGAAAAAAAATCCGGCCCATGGTTCTGGGTTTATATCAAGTTATTTTATATCGGTGGTCTTCTTCAGGGCTTCAAAATATTAATTCGGTTGAACGGTCTTATCAACTCGAAAACACATATAATTCACCTGTTAAAATATTAATTGCTTTTTTTGTTGCCGAAAGCATTAAGTCCTTTTTAAGTAACGAAGTTGTTGACCGGTCTTTTTTCAGTTTTATTAAAAAATCAATCCTTAAGTTAAACGAAACGGCGTTTGTTAAAACCTACCCTGTATGTTTTTTAGCTGATTTAATTTCTTTTTCAGGCCATGCTCCTTTAAATTCATCAGGTTTAAAAATCCACAATTTCAATATTAAAACAGGTGAATTTAATTCTCAAGAAGCCTCCAGTTCTCTCGTTGATGACCCTACATTAGCATTGGCTATTCATGAGGTTTTTTACAACAATTCTGTTCTTAACGAGGGGTTAGAACCAAGGCTTTTTGATGTTCTTTTAGAGTACTGTAACTATCACCTACCCGGATACAACTCAAAAAAATCTATTGAGGTTATTCGAGAAACGCTATATGATTGATTTTCTTTTTCTCTTAAAAAACGAGGTTACAAGGTTTCGGCTTTCGTCTTGCATTGGACCCTTTACCACAAGGGTTGCTGGATGATAAAGAGAGGGTTCACACCTGCTTGCCCCCCGCCTTTCATCTCTTGCCGCAAATACCACCTTGTCTATTTGTGACCAAAATAAAGCACCTGCACACATTGAACAAGGCTCTAAAGAAACATACATCGTACATCCTTTAAGATATTTTGCGCCTAAATATTGTGCCGCCGCCGTAATTGCTTGAACTTCAGCGTGAGCTGTAACGTCTGTAAGTTGTTCTGTTAGATTGTGTGTTCTTGCAATCACTCTATTATTAAGTACGACCACCGCACCAACAGGCACCTCGTTTTTATCTAATGCCTTCTGTGCCTCTATCAAAGCCTGTTTCATGAAAAACTCATCATTAAATATTTCTAACATACTATTGGTTTATTAACCTTCTACCTTTAGTAAATTTATGATATAATATTGATTTTCTTAGCAGATATCTATTAAATTCACCCCATGAATATTCTTGACATTTGTATCTGTTTATTTCTAACGGTTGGGTTTTTCCTTGGTTGGCGAAAAGGATTGATTATGGAACTTTTTAATTTTGCGTCACTAATTGCTGGTGTCTATTTTGCCTTTCATTTCTCAGACGCAATTGCCAATTATTTTGTAGATAAAGAAGATGGGGTTGTTGTTCCTTTTCTTTCTTTTATCATCGTCTTTATTCTGATTGTTCTTGCTGTCCGCGTCATTGGAAAGGCCTTTGAAAAGTTTATTGCTATTGTCTGGCTGTCTGTCTTTAATAAAATTTTAGGAAGTGTTGTTGGGTGTTTAAAGTGGGGGTTTCTTGCGGGTTGTGCTTTTTTGTTTTTAAGCCCTCTTGACCCTGGTCGGGAAATCGTTTCTCAAAAAACTATAGATTCCTCACGTTTCTATCCTGTTGCAATAAAGTTTGCTGAAATCGCTATTCCTGGCGTTAAAAACACTTTGCTGTTAAGCTATGAAAACGTCCAAAAAGAAATGGAAAGGGTTAACTAAAAGCCTCAGTTATTTTATCTGCCAAAACATTACTTAACCCAAAATAGCTTTCTTTAGTCCAACCCGCGATATGTGGCGTCAAAATAACATTTGGATTGTTTTTCAAATAAATAAACGCTTCAGGTAACTCTGATTCAAAAAAAGACTCAAACGATTTAGATTCATATTCTAAAACATCTAAAGCTGCGCTTAAAACCCTTTGTTGCTTCATCGCTAAAACTAAGCTATCCGTTTCAACAACCTTTCCGCGACATATATTTAAGACAATTAACGGTTGTTGAAATCTTGAAAAAAAGGCATGATCACCCATCGAAATAGTTTCTTCCGTTTCTGGGACGTGAAAACTAATCACGTTCACGCGTTTATACAATGTTTCTAGCGCTACGTTTTCAACACCCGGCTCGCTAATTGTTTTGTATTTATCATATGCTAATACTTTGACGCCTAGGGAAACAAGTTTTTTAGCAAAACATAAACCGTTATTTCCGCAGCCTATAACCCCCACCGTACAGGAAGAGAGTTCTCGACCTGTATTTTCTTTTCTTAACCAACTTCCTTCTGTGATTTCAAGATGAGCTCTTTGAAAGTTATTTAGAAGCGCTAATAAAAATCCAAGCGCATGCTCTGCCACAGCATTCCTGTTACCCTCAGGAGACGAAAAAAGAAGAATCCCTTTGTTGGTACAATACGCGCTATCTACATTTTCTGTTCCAGAACCTGACCTTGCAATAAAACGAAGACTCCTTGCGTTATCTAAGACTCTTGCGTCAAGCGTGAAACGAGAGCGTATCACGATACCGAAAGCGCCTTTTATCTCCTCAATAAATTCATCTTGATTTGCCTTGGTTGCATCTACACAATCAAAACCAATAGATTCTAATCTATCTTTCAATATAGAATGAACAGCATCAACAAAAACAACCTTTCGCATAATGTATGCAAAAATATAAAAACAGTAGGTATAATTTTAATTAACATTAGGGTTCTTTGTTTTTCCTATAAACACACTTAGTGTAGTTTTTACACTTTAATAAAAAAACAATATATTTACGTTGAAAACTATTTATTTATGAAGAATTTAAAATTTTTATTTGTACTGACTTTTATGGCCTTCTCCAGTGTTTTTGCACAGGGGGTTACCGTTACAGGAACAGTAACAGACGAAAAAAAAGCAACGTTTCCAGGGGTTAAAGTTGTTGTAAAAGGAACATCAAATGGCGTCATTACGGATATCGATGGTAAGTACACTATTAGTATAGAAGACGCTGAAGGTTTGGTTATAAGCTTTTCTTATATGGGCTACACGACACAAGATGTGCTCGTCGCTGGACGCCCTGAGATAAACGTGAAAATGAATTCGGAATCACAGGTTTTTGACGAGATTGTAGTGGTTGGTTATGGTAGTTCCAGAAATAAAGAACTAACAGGAGCGGCAGCTAAAGTTAAGGGTGAGGATATTGAAAAGCTCAATCTTTCAAGAATGGATCAAGCACTACAGGGTCAGGTTTCTGGTGTTGCGATTAACACGAACTCTGGTTCTCCTGGAGGTTCTTCAAGTATTCGAATCCGTGGTTTATCTACATTCGGTGATAATGACCCACTTATTCTTGTAGATGGTGTTGTTTATGACTCAGATGGTCTGAACGCCCTGAACCCTAATGATATCGAATCTATTAACGTCCTTAAAGATGCAACTGCTGGTATATATGGTGTTAGAGCGGCAAATGGTGTTATCATTGTTGAAACAAAAAAAGGACGCCTTAATGCTGCGCCTAAGGTTGAGTTTAGTATGTATCGAGGTATTCAACAAACCGCGAACCGTCTAGGTTTGTTAACCGCAGAAGAGTACGCTGTTATCAAAAATGAAATGTTTGCGTTTGGAGGACAGCCAATGCCTTTTGCAAATACTGCTATAGGAGAAGGGACAAACTGGCAGGATTCAGTCTTTCAGACCGCACCCATTGAAAGTTACAATATTGGAATTAGTGGTGGTACAAAGAACACACGTTATTCTTTAGGTGCTACTTATTTTGCTCAAGAAGGAATTGTTGGTGGTTCTAAAGCCAACTTCTCCAGATATAACGCAAGATTAAATCTTAGTACAGACCTTTCTGATAAGCTACTTTTAAATTCTGTTTTCTTGTTTTCAAGTGACAACCGCTCGACGCTCGCTGAAAATGGAATCGGTTCTGTACTTTACAACACGGTAAACGCTTTTCCTAATGAGCCGATAAGCACTCCTGATGGTAATTACAGCTACCTTGAAGAAGTTGCGGATATTATTAATCCGATTGCACAAATGGAAAACGCTTACAACTATAGTGTTGCAGACAAGTTTGTGGGTAAAGAAGAACTTGTCTATAAGTTTAATAAGCACCTTTCTTTTACGAATCGTTTCAACTATAATTATGCAGTAGTAGATGCTAAAAGTTTTAGTCCGTTAGCCTGGTTTGGACCAGGTAAATATGCCAATACGGCATTAAATGCAGACCTTGAGTCACCACAGGTGGAAATTGCTGACAGTGTATTTATTGATCGTGGCGCTAGTGTTTATGAGCAACGCTCGTCGTTTAGTGACTTGACATTTGAAAGTTATTTTAATTATGATAGAACCTTCAGCGACATACACAAGGTAAAAGCAACCTTAGGAGCCTCTGTTTTTCAGAGAAAAGGCGCTGCGCTTAGTGGAACAGCATTTAACATTCCAAACAATTCCTGGGAATATGCGGATATCTCGGCAAACACGGCTCCTGGGGGTTATCTAAATAATGTAGGGTCTTTTGAATTTAAAGAACGCTTGGTTTCAGCCTTCATAAGAGCAGAATATGCTTATGATTCTAAATACATTGTTTCAGGTATAATGAGAAGGGATGGGTCTAGTAAGTTTGGTCCAAATAATCGCTATGGTGTTTTTCCAACGATCTCTTCAGCATGGTTAATCTCAGAAGAAAACTTTTTTAATATTGAAGCGATTAACTTTATGAAGCTTAGACTGAGCTACGGTGTTTCTGGTAATGACCAAATCGCAAACTTTGCATACCGCGCGTTGCTTAATGGAGAGGGTGTTTATGTTTTTGATGATTTAATTGTTATCGGAACAGCGCTGGGAAGGGCTGCTAACCCTGATCTTAAGTGGGAAACGACAAGGCAGTTTAATGCTGGTCTTGATTTAACGCTTTTGAGTTCTTTTGATGTAACCACAAACTATTTTATTAAAAACACAAACGATTTATTGTTTCAACCTGACGTTTCTGGAATAATCGGCTCCTATGGGCCGGGGGGTTCTTCACCTATTATTAATGCAGGAAATGTTTCCAATAAAGGTGTTGAGCTTGAATTGGCTTATCACAACAAGCCTTCAAGAGACTTTAAAACCAATGTCAGTTTTAATTTTTCTCATATTACAAACAAAGTGACAAGTGTTCCCGAGGGTGTCGACTATCTTCCTGGAGCGCAATTTAGTGTCGGGGGTGATGTTGCAACGCGTTTTGAAGAAGGTTTTGCTATTGGTTACTTCCATGGATTACAAACAGCAGGTATTTATCAAACACAAGAGGATATTGATAATGCAACGGTTATCCAAGAGGGAGCTCGTCCAGGCGACTTTATTTTTGTTGATCAAAATGGTGATGGTGAAATTAGCTTTGGTGATGATAACGATAAAACATATCTCGGTTCGCCTATTCCTGATTTCACAATGGGGTTTGCTCTAAATTTAAAATTCAAGGGTCTCGACTTCTCTGCCAATATTTATTCCGCTATAGGTCAAGAAATTATTCGCAACTATGAAAGACAACAACCCTATGCAAATCAACTTGACTATGTAATTAACCGTTGGACAGGGCCGGGATCGACGAATGAACACCCTAGGCTCACCACTGGTGCAACTAGAAATAATTCTTTTTCTGACTATTATGTTGAGGACGGTTCTTTTGTTAGATTAAGAAATGTACAGTTGGGTTATACCTTTTCAAAAAACAACCCTTTACTCAAAAAATTAAAAATCGAATCCCTTCGTTTTTATGTCTCAGGAAATAACCTTGTGACGCTTACTAGATATTTAGGTTTTGATCCAGATATTGGCGGTGGTACACTATCAGCGGGAGTTGATTACGGGTTTTACCCGCAAGCGAAAACGATTATGGGTGGTATAAACATTAAATTTTAAGAGAATGAATATTTTAAAAACAAAACTATTTAGCGGTTTACTTTTTACATGCTGCCTTGTCTTTTCTGGTTGTGATAAGTTTTTAGAGGTTAACCCGCCATATACTCAGGATGCTGAAAACTACTTTCAATCACCTGAGGATTACGAACAAGCACTTATTGGTGCATATGACTTACTTCAAGCTTCTTTTATGTCTGTTTGGATCAGTGAAATTGCTTCCGACAATACTATTGCTGGTGGTGAGAGCGTTAATGATACACAAGGCCTTCACCAAATTGACGAAATGACACACGGTGGTGTAAATTCTGAATTAAGGAGTCTCTTTCGTTGGAATTATGCAGGTATAACGCGCGCAAACTTTATTCTCGAAAATAAAGACAACATTGACTTTCAAGGTAAAGATCAAATTATTGCGGAGGCAAAATTTTTACGTGCTTTTTATTACTTCGAACTTGTTAAGTTTTTTGGGGATGTTCCATTAATTATTGACAAAAGAATTGGCGCCCAAGAAGCAACGGAAATTCCACGAACCCCTGCTTCAGAGGTTTATGCTCAAATTGAACAAGATTTAATTGATGCCTCTAGTGTTTTAAATGATGTATCTCTGATTAAAGGAAAAGCAACAAAAGGCGCGGCTAAAGCGTTATTAGGTAAGGCATACTTGTACCAAAAGAAATACATTGAAGCTGCCGATAAATTTGACGAGGTGATTAATAGTGGTTCTTACAGTTTAATAAACGACTACACAAACTTGTTTTCTGTAGCAAACGAAAACAACAGTGAAACTGTTTTTGATGTTCAATACACAGGTGCTGAAGGCGGTGGTTATGGCTGCTTGGTTTGTCTAGAAGGAAATGCTGGTCCTGGGTTCCAGGGGATCCGTCAGTACGACGGTCCTATATACGGTGACGGAAACAGTTACAACTTGCCAACCCAAAGTCTTTACGACGCTTTTGATCCCGCTGATCCTAGACGCGATATGACTGTTTTAGACATAGAAGCCTTTATTGCAGCACAACCCAACCCAGAAAGCATCACCTATGGTATTGGTGCTGGTGGACATACGGGGTATTACAACAATAAATACATCAAAAGGCAAGGCGAAATAGGGCTTCCTGATAATGATCTAACTAGCCCTGTAAACTACCGCGTTATTCGCTATGCAGACGTGCTTCTCATGGCTGCTGAATCACATTACCAGAATGGTAATACCGGAGCCGCACAAGTCTTAGTTGACGAAATAAGAACAAGGGCGGGCATGCCACCCGTGTCATTAAGCTCTGTGAATGATATTTTCAACGAAAGACGTCTTGAATTAGCTTGTGAAGGTCATCGGT
>Ga0257120_1000772_pt1 | contig 22828 bp, 23 predicted proteins | sample SI106_10metaG_FD_190153 | JGI IMG/M metagenome (GOLD analysis project Ga0257120, IMG submission 190153) | Marine microbial communities from Saanich Inlet, British Columbia, Canada - SI106_10 | ecosystem: Environmental > Aquatic > Marine > Inlet | place: Canada: British Columbia | collected... | reverse complement strand
CTCAATTGCAGCAATTTGATATCCAGTCATCTCGCCATGAGTTTTACCTCCAGACTCTAATCGATAATCTGGTTTTGGGATTCCCAATTGATCAAAGAATATGTCGGACATATTAGCGTCGTAGTGCTGCCCCGTATGTACAATCACTTCTTGGATTTGATCGTACTGTTTCAAACAGAAAGAAAAAGCAGCCGCCTTAACGAATTGGGGGCGAGCACCTACTATGGTCAGGAGTTTCATGACAAAATGGTATTATATAATTCAATCAGTTTTTTTTCTTCATTTTCCCAATTAAACTTTTCAAGCACAGCTTTTCGGCCGTTATCGCCCATTATTTTTGCTTCTTCTGGGTTTTCTTTAAGGAAAGTCATTGCCTTAGCTATTTGAGAGGAATTCGTTGGGTCTACACATATTCCGCAGTTGTTCCCTTCTATTATATTTTTCCATAAAGGAAAATTAGATGCTATAACGGGGAGACCTGCACTCATGTATTCAAAAAGTTTGTTGGGTTGTGCTTTAATGTGGTTTGGGAATGGCAGGAATGTAACGATCCCTGCAATCGAATTTTCTAAAAGTTTTGACACTTCTTCTCTTTGTAAAAATCCATGAAATTTGATTTTATCCATTTGATTTCCATCCAAAATGGTTCTTTCAAAAGATGTAGATTGAAATTTACCTGCCAAATGTAGATATTCATTTGAATATTTTAATGATGCTACAACTTCTTTTATACCTCTAATTACCGTTATGCCTCCAACAAAGCAGAATCCAGTTCTAGCAGTTTTATTTAGACTTGTTGAGAAAAGTTCATCATGCAATGGGTAGTTATTCAAAACGATTACTCGAGGATTTATGTTATCAAAAAGAGTTTTTATGTGTGGGGTTGCTGTTACAATTGCATCGAATTTTTTTGATATTTTCTTTTCTATAAAATTTAGAGTTTTGGATAAAATTTGCCGAGTCCACTTTGGCAAGTACTCTTTTTCAAGTATTTGACTCGGAGTGTCTTCGTGGACATCATACACTACATGAATACCTTTTTTTTTAATTCTTTGGGAAAGAAAGATAAGCTCAATATCATGAAAGTGAACAATGTCTGGAATAAGTTCATTTAATTTTTTCTGTATCATCTTTGGACCATAAAACATCCTTTCAAAACGATTAGGTTTTTGGTTTTCTGTGTTACAATTGACAATTTCAACGCCATTTACATTTTCATCAGGAGATTGATCAATTACCAAAAAATAAATCTCAAAATCAGATTTAGCAATAGACTGACATTGTTTTATGAAAATTCGAATATCAGATCGCGTATGCGCAGAACTAATATGGCAGATTCTATTTTTCATTATAAATAAACATTAAATTCTTTTTCCCATTTAATCAAGTTGTATAATCTCCATTTGTGTCTCGTTGACAATCGCCTCAACGAATCAGCATTTTGATTTTTGCTTAAAAGTTTTTTAGCTATTTCACTTTCAATAAGTAGCTCAAAAAACTCCTTCTCTATTATTTTAAAAAAATGATCCTCGTCCAATTCAAATCCTATTTTATCTTTTCTCCATACTAGGCTATCTGGCATGATTTTATCCATGATTTTCCGAAGAATATACTTAGACCACCCATTTTTAATTTTTAATTCTGAATCAATCGATAGCGCCGTTTCAACATTTCTATGATCTACAAACGGGACTCTAGTCTCTATAGAATAGCTCATTGCATTTTTGTCTTCATACTTTAACAAATGTGGTAATTGGAGGCTAAAAAGTTCATTTCTCTGTAGTTCGAAGACAGAAGAAAAAACTTTTATTTTATTGTTTAGTGATTTTTTCCAGGAGGTTATGGTTTTATCATTGTACAGGCCTTTATTTTGTCTAATAACACGTTGCTTTCTTATCCATTTGATTTTAAAATAAATAATGTATTTTACAAAGGTAAGTGTATTCAGTTTTGATTTTCGAACAACTTCAAAAAAGAATGAAAATTTGGAGAAGAAAGGGAGTGACCAAAAGATTTCAACATAATATCGCTCATATCCTAATAAAGTTTCATCACCTCCTTGACCGTCCAATAAAACTGGACAATTTTCTTCTTTAACCTTTTCCATGAGAATATTTTGTAAAATCACAGATGGTCCTCCAAATGGTTCTTCCTGAATTTTAATAACCCGGTCAATTTTATCAACAATATCATGATCCTCCACATTTATAACACAAAGATTTAAAGGTAACATCTCATTCAACTCTTTCACAAAACTAAGCTCACTCTTTTTCTGATTTTCAATGTAATTAATATGAAAGGCATTAAAGTTTTGTTTTGTTTGAAGAAAATACTCTTTTGAAGCAAGTGTAACTATAGAGGAACTATCCAGCCCTCCACTCAAACTTGATCCCACATTGACATCTGAACGTAATCTCAGTTCAATTGAGCTCAAAAAAGTTGACTTATATTCATTTACAGCATCTTCAATTGAGTGCAAAGGATCTAAATCATTTACATCTAAAGTATAATAAGGCTTTGTCTGAAATGTATTGTCCTTAGTGCTATAAATAATATTATGCCCAGCTGGCAATTTATTTACTCCATCAAAAAAAGAGTCTGAGGTATGCTCTTCATAGCCCAATATTAAGTAATCAAGGATGATACTTTCATTTCCCTTATTCTCTTTGATATTCAAAAGCTGTTTTATTTCTGATCCAAATAAGAATTGGAAAGAGGTTTTTTTATAGTAAAAAGGTTTAATTCCGAAGCGATCTCTGGACATAAAAACTTTTTCGGATTTTTTATCATGGATAGCAAAACTCCACATTCCGTTGAAATATTGCACACACTCTTCGCCCCAATAATCATATGCTGCTAATACTACTTCTGTATCCGTTTTAGAATTAAAAATATATCCCGCATCGCTTAATTTTTCTTTTACTTCTATATAATTATATATTTCTCCATTATAAGTAATGGTCAAATTATCCATATAGTGCATGGGCTGATTTCCTTGAGTAGTTAGGTCAATTATAGAAAGTCTTCGGTGGCCGAATCCAATAATTGAGTCAACATAAAAACCTTCCCCATCGGGTCCTCTGTGAGCTACTAAATCATTCATGATTTTAAGTTGATTTTGATCAACTTCCTCTCCACTCAAATTAATTATTCCTGAAATCCCGCACATGTTTTATTTTATTTTTAAAATGGATTTAATAAGTTTAATCTTAGGGTCGATTATAAGTATCGAGAAACCGACCAAGAATATAAATAAGAATATTCGAATCGATACTTGATTTAACCTTGGGATGAATTGAAAATAATATTCAGCTGAATAAAGATATATAAGTACAAATAGAAATGGTAAAACTAAATACCCCATTTGCTGTGGGAAAAATCGATTAGAAAAAAAACAATGGACTACAATCATAAAAATATTAGCGAAACAAGTAGCTAGTGCTGCGCCATAAAAACCTAAAGCGGGAATCAATACATAATTCAACCCAATATTAAGAAGGGCAGCGGAAACAATAATGAGTACCAATGGGATTGTTTTTTTTGCTAACGACATCCCTGGGAAAAAAACAAGTGCAGTAAATGCAGCAGAAGAGATAACAAAGTATTTGATCAATGGCGCTGCAGAATCAAACCTATCGTCTGCAAACAAATGAATCAATTCCTTAGAGAATAAATCAGAAAAAACCAATGTTGTAACTACTACAAATAAAAATATTTTAATGATATTTTCTAAGCGTGAATGAAAATCCTTGGATTTATAATTATCATAAATAAAGGGAGTAGTTATAAGTTTAAATACAGAAAACGCGATAGCTCCAACTAAAGAAAGCTTAAATCCTAAACTGTAAATTCCCAAAGCAGATGTATTATGCAATGAAGAAATCATGAACCGATCAAAATAATTCAAAATAAAGACCGAAGCGCTTGAAAAAACTAATGGTATTGAAAAAGAAAGCATTTGAAAAGTGTGCTTTTTAGACCATTTAAATGAAATAATTCCTTTGAACCAATAGTAGCCGAAAAATGCACTAACAAAATAGGCTGAAAGTAATCCATATAATACTCCTAAAACACCATATTGAAGTTTTACAACAAAAAACAATGTTGTTAAACCAGAAATTGAAGCATACACAATAGCATTTATAGCTTGGTAAGTAGCTTGTTTACTAATTATAAATAAAGAAGTGAAAAAGGAATTGAATGTAGCGAAAAATGCAATGCATCCCATTAATTGGATTTCAAAATAGTAATCTTTACTCCCAAAAACCCATTGGGCAATGACATGACTGTTGAAAAAGATTATTGTTAAGAGAATTGATTGAGTTAATAATGAAAACCAAAATGCAGAATTAACATACATAATTCTTTGTTTATCGTCAACATCATAAAAATATCTGCTTAGACCCTGACTGATTTCTAAACAGGCTATTAAGACAATGAAATTTGTAACCTGATTAATCAAATCAATGCGCCCAAATTCTTCCGTGGTTATATGACCAATATAAATTGGAACAATGATTAAACTTATCCCTCTTGACAAAAGAATACCTAAAGTGTAAAGTGTGAAGTTTTTTTTCACAATCTAATTATCAATTAATTCATTAAATACTTTGTTATAAAATTTTCTTGCATTGTTAACTTCAAAATTTTCATAAGCAAAATTATAACCAGACACCGCGTATTTTTTTATCTGATGCGGATTGTCCAACAATAATTTTAGTTTATCATAAACCTCCCAATATCTAGTATTAACACAAGCCTCATTTAGTTTTGAATAAATGTTATCATTTTCCAACTTTTCTGTACTAAATGAAGTTAATAAGCAATTACTATTTGCTAATGCTTCGACTCCAAATAGACCAATAGCATAACCCAATCCGTGAAATTGATTTAATACAATGTGACTTTTTTTTAATTCTTTAACAACTTCTGAATTTAATTTATTCTGAATTTCAATATATTCAATTTTATAACCTTGGATCATAAGTTTTTTAATTGCAGCCCTTACTAACATTGTACCTTTGATTAATGGATTTGAGGGTGCGTGAACAATTCTATACTTATCTATATTATCGTATTTTTCAACAGAATTACTAAATCCCTTAGAATTGTATATATAGGGGTTATAATAGGTTTTTTTGTTTAAATATGATATTTGACAAATAGGGAAATTAAAGATTAAATCAGCATATTGATCTGCTATTTCAGCATTTTCCTTAACTCTTTTTTCCTGCTTATCTAAGTCATAATTAACATAACTTAAAAAATTGTCTACTCCTAATTTATCTGAGTATTCAAATGATAGCTTAGGAGATCTAATATCATCACCACAAAAAAATAAAATTAATTTCTTGCCTCTTCTTTTTAAGAATTTAAACTCCATTTCTCTATTAATTAAAAATCCTGTTTCCCAGATATAAAGGAAATTATTCGAAATGTTCATTAAATAGCCTAGGAGGATTGGTCCGTAAAAAAAAGTTAGTGCATACCGCAAATAATTATTTTCTACATTTAGTGAAAAATCATAATTGTGGTTATAAAATTTATTTGGATTAAAATTAACTGAAATAGAGTTTTCGAAAACATTAGATAGAAGACTTATATTAGACGCTATTTCATGCACACCTATAATCATTTTATTTTTTTTATTTAAAAAAATAGCTTTGAAAAAAAGATCTGAAAAAAAAAGGATAAACAATTGAAGAGGTGCTAAAAACTTAACTATACCGATTAAAAAAAATTTCATTAGGATCAGGGTTTTTTATTTGTCTTTGTAGGCTAATTATTATTTTATTCTTCTTGATGGATTGCCTAGATATACTTCATTTTTTCTTGTTGACTTAAATAATACTGAACCTAAACCTATAACATTATTCATTGCTACTTTAATGCCATTTATAAGAGTAGCAGAAGGAGAAATCCATGTGTTTTCATCTACTTTAGTACTACCACAAATTGTGGAGTTTGCCAAGATTATACAGTTTTTTTCAATTCGCACATTATGAGCGATATGACATAAATTATCGATTTTAACATTATCACTTATAATGGTATCACCAAAAAGACCTTTATCAATACAGGTGTTAGCACCAATTGTAACATTTTTACCAATTATAACTTTACCATTGTGAACAATCGAATATAATTCTCCACTTATTTTTTTAAATTCAGCACCATCAGAACCAATTACTGCACCAGGAAGTACTTCACAATCTTCAGCTAGATATACATCAGATAAGATAGTTACATTTGGATGTATTCTAGTGTTTTTTCCAATGTAGACGTTTTTGGGGTGAATATAAGATTCTTCACTTATTAAGTCTAAATCTTCAATAATAGTTTCCCTATCCTCTGAATTATTTATTCTTGAAAACTCATTATAAAGTAAAAAAAACACAAGAGGATTATCCAAAACCAAATATGGTTTTTTCACTCTATCTTTTAGTTCATCATTACATAATACAAAAACTATATTATCATTAGTATTAACTTTTTTAATATACTTTTCATCAATTAAATAAGAGAGTGTTCTTTTATTTTTGGAATCAACTGATCCAAAAAAATTAATTTTTTGATCGATTTCATAACCTTTTTCTTTTAAAAATTTATTAATATTCATTTGTTAGTTCATTTAAGTTAAAGGTATCTAGTTTATTCGATTTAATATGAGTTAAGAGATCAATAAGATAGCTCCTTGTGCCATATCCTTTGTACCTGTTTTTTAATAATTCTTCATGAGAATGATAATACTTTTTATATTTCTGATAATAGTCGTGACTTGGTGTATTGAGATAAACATGAACTGGATGAAAGTTAAAAGAATAAAAATTTCCATTCTTAAACATCGAAGTGTCAAATTTATTCAAACCAAAATGCCAGCTTACATCATCTTCCCAATTGATAGGTATTCTAATTAATCCTGAATAACACTTCCAGGGATGTACATTAAAATTAAATGGCAATAAACAATTAGACTCATATTTAAATCCAAATGATTTATACAAATCAAGTAAACCTGATGAATAAGTGAGCGAATGTGACCTGACACCCTTGGATTGGGGATAAAGTCGTAATAATTCTTCAATTAATAAAGTTGAAGATTTACCTTTACCATCAATTAAAGAATGATTGTGATTAGGATGTATTCCAATTTCAACTAAATCATTTTTCATTGATTTTAGCAATTTAGACTCATGAGTTGCAAATAATGTGATTTTAGATTGATTTTTAAAAAATAAATCTAAATAATCAGTCAATATTTCTTCGCATGCCCAATCTACGTCTCCTGATATAACAATTCTCATTATAATTTATTTGTTTAATTTACTAATTAGAATTTATCTTAGGTTTTTATATATTTCATTGAATGCTCAAAAGAGGTCTACTGATTAAATATCCCTAATATAATTTTATAATCCTCCCGAATAACAAGCTTCTTCTTCATGAAAATAGTCAATCTTTAAATCATTTAGTTCAATCATCTTCTTAAATTCTTCAAGAAGAGAAATGTTAAAAGGTTTATTGTAAATGTAATGAATATCATCCTCAAAATTATAGGGCATTAGTGTCATACCGTTCCCGCATTTGTAGGGTTCTATTTTTTTTGAATAAGGATTAATTTGATTACTCTCGTATTTCATACCTGCGGATTTAAAAATCTCTAAAAGAGGTGATGAAGTAGTGAGAATATGTGATCTAACTCCAATAGCATCAGGATAGATTTGTGTCAATTTATTGACGATTTTTTCTGCAGATAACCCAGCGCTAGAAACAAGACTTTTGTTAAAATTAGGATGAATGCCGATTTCAAACATTTTTTTATTACATAAATCATATGCCTTAGATTTATGTGTGGCAAATAAAGTGCAGTTGATGTTATTAACCTTAAATATATTTAAAGTATCACTAATAACTGTTTCATTAGCCCAATCTATATCTGATGTGAATATTATTTTCATGTTATTTTTAAAAAATTGAAACCGTTTAATTTCAAAATATAAGTTAATACTTGCTAAACATCATGAACGTTGTTTTTTAAATCTATTCGAGCTAAGTGATTCATTTGTGAATATATATTTAATGGGGCGTTTAAAGGGCGCAAGTCTATCTTTGCAGAGTAACTTTAATTCTTTCTTAAATGATTTTGTTTCAGTTTTAGAAGAACAGCGAATCTTCGCGCAAACTGTCTTACCTAAAATTGGATTAGCTTGACCATACACCAAAACATCGTCTACTTCTGAATGAGATAATAAAACATTTTCAACTTCCTGAGGAAAAACCTTTTCTCCTCCAACATTGATAATTTCAGAGTTTCTTCCTAAAATTTTAAAATACTCACCTTCAACCTCTACTAAATCACCTGTTTTAAAATATCCATCAATAGTAAAAGGACTTTCAGCATTCAAATAACCTAACATCGCAGATTTAGCTTTTATTTCAAGCATATTATTTATCACACGTATGTCATAACCTTCACCACCTAATTTAACCCATAGTGAGTTATCACTCTTTGATTTTGATCTTAAAACACCTAGTTCTATTAATCCATAGGTCTGATGAAATTTAATATTTGGAAATATTTCTTTTGACTTATTGAGGGTGTTTTGAGACATTGGTTCCGTTCCATAAGTTATTAATTTTAATGATGATAAATCAAATTTTTTATACATTTCACTGAAAATTAATAGATTCATAAAACTTGGAGAAACTGGTAGAAGTTCAATTTTATATTTTTCAATGAAATTACATATTGAAATTGGCTTTCTATCACTTAGCGCCATAACAACCCCACAATTTGATATAGTGTGAAATAATGTATTTAGCCCTCCCCAGTGGTCAAACAATAAAAAATTGATTGTCCTAAGGGCTGATTTTCTAATCTTAAATTTTTGAAGTAACTCTTCAAAATCGTGGACAGCAGCTTTTGGTTTTCCAGATGTTCCAGAAGTAAAAAGTACAAGCCCTGAAACATCTTTTTGTTTTAAATAGTCATAGTAAGCATGTGATATTTTATGATTATAAACATTAACTGAACAAGTGTCTTTGACAAGATCAATTGTTATTTCATATTTAACTCCAGCCAATAAATATTTATCATCTAAATTCTTTTGATTTGATTCGTGAGCAGGAAGAATTATGTTTTTATTTTCTATTAACACAAGAAGAATTGCAATTCCCATTGGCGTAAAATCGCCATTAAGTGCTACAACTTCTCCTTTTTTTATTTGATTAACTTTTACAAAAACTCTTGCCTCTTTAATTTTATCTAAAAGGTTATTGTATGTCAGAGTTGATTCTTTCCAAACAATAGCAGGGTTTAATAAATTTTCTTTAAAGCGTTCTATTAAAATGTCTATTATCATTTATTTAAATTTAATTACTAAGGAGCCCCAAGATAAACCAACACCAAAACCAGAAACCAAAACAGTTTGATTTTTATTTATTCGTTTTTCTTCCATTGCGTCTTTTAATGCAATTGGTATGGAAGCTGAAACTGTATTCCCTATTTTCTCAATGTTGAAGAAAACTTTTTTAGGGTCAATTTTGAGTGATTTAATTAATGAATCCAGGGTAAGTTTACTCGCCTGATGGAAGACATACAAATCAATATTCTCATCTCTTAGGTTGTTTTTTGAGAGAATTTCCTTTATTTGATTTGGAACTATTTTTGAAACAAATTTCCAAACAGCAAAGCCGTTCATATTAATGTTTTCTAGAGTTTTTACATTTCCATTAAAATCCCTAATTTCTTTAGATGTAAGTTCAGAATAAGGCATTCTTGCTCCACCTGCTGGTATATAAAAGGATTCATAGTCTTTACCTGATGATGCTAGATTAATATCTTGAATATAATTATTACAATTTTTAGCCAACACAGTTACGGCAGCTCCATCGCCAAATAATATTCTTGTTGACCTATCTTTTGAATGTATGTGCTTAGAGTAAGTGTCGGCATTAATTAAAAGCACTCTAGATCCCATTCCAGACTCGATCATTCCCCTAGCTATTGATATACCATACACATATCCTGAGCAAGCTAGATTTATATCAAATGCCCATACATTGTGTTTTAAATCAAATTTTTTGTGAATTAAAAATGCATTTGAAGGCATAATAAAATCTGGTGATTGGGTACAAAAAATAATTCCATCGATAGAATTTAAATCAAACTGATTTAAAGAAACTAGTTTTTCAATTGCATTAACAGCTAAGTCATAAGCTGTTTCTTTTTCTTCAGCAATATTTCTTGATTCCACTCCTGATTTTTGAACTATTTTAGAAATATCCATTGATGGGAAATCTTTTTTTAGCTCTAAATTAGTTAGCTTTCTTCTTGGCAAGAAGTACTCAATATGTTCAATTCCAATCATTAAATTTTCTTTAAAATTTCATCAATAACTTTAGAATTTAAATAATATGATTCACCATGTCCCGGATGAATGTAATAGCCTTCAAATCGATCACATAATAATTTTAACGATATAGTTAATTGTTTAATATCACCCCCCGGCAAATCACTTCTTCCAATGGAGTTGTTAAAATAAATATCTCCGGAAAAGAGCTGTTTTTCAATTTCAAAAGAAACACTTCCTCTTGAATGACCAGGAAGGTGATGAACATAAATTGGTTTATCTAATAGGTTTATTTCGTTAATAGAATCAAGCCAATGGTTAATTGTTGGTGTTATTAACACTTCTTTTAATCCTGCCATTTTTCTCAATAAATTCGCCTGATGCAATATTTTTTTATCTCCAGAATGTAAATATGTTTTGAGGTTAAATCTACTTTGAAAGTAGGACACAGCTCCGATATGATCAAAATGAGCATGAGTTAATAAAATTGCTTTTGCTTGACTTAAATCAATAGCAAACTCTTTTAACAAAAGTTCAAATTCATCACCTGGATCAATTAAAACAGAATTACTCCCGTATTTAATACAATAACTATTTTCTTTCCAGGGCCCTACCTCAACTTTTTTTATATCTAAACTCATTATGCTCCTCCTAAATAAATCAATTGACCTGTTATTCCATTACTTTTTTCCAGCACCAAGAAATCAATTAAACTATTCACTTGATTAAAATCACCAAACGTAGGAATTGCGTTTAATTCAAGAACTTTTTTTAAAGCTTCAGGGTCAATTTGACCAGAAAGCTCTGTTCTTATTGCAGATGGAGCGATTAAATTTACAGTGATCCCCAATTTATTTACTTCTTTAGCTATTATACGTGTAATAGAGTTTAAAGATGCTTTAGTTGCTGTATATAAAGATTCTCCTTTCACTTCGTGCTTTACAGCCATTGAGCCAATATTAATAATTCTTCCAGATTTTCTTCTAGACATCAATTTAATTGATTCTCGTATTAATAACATTGGTGCAAATACATTTACTTTAAAAACACTTTCAATACTCTGAAAAGAGATAAAACTCAAGTTTGAAATCACAGGGTTAATAGCAGCATTATTTACCAATACGTCAACATATTTATATTTACCTCTTATTTTTTTAAAGAAATCTAAGATATCTTTTTCTTCACTGAGGTCGAGCTTATAATGATCATATAAGACATTAGAAATATTGGTATCTGTTCTACTGCAGCCTATAACTATATGACCTTTTTCTAAAAAGTATAAAGCCATTGACTGACCAATACCTCGGCTTGTTCCAGTAATTAAAAATATTTTATTATCTCTTTTCATTTATAAGAGTTTCAATATAATTGACCAATGTAGATATTGAATTAAATGGACTATTCGTTAGAGAAAGAGCACGTTCGTCGGCAATGGGAATATACTCGTTGAATTCTTCCTCAACTCTTTCTTCTATGATTGTGATTAAACCAACTAAATCGATTGAATCTAAATTACTTTCAGAACCAAATAGGAGTGTTCCCAAATTTTTCTCTATTCTATTGTCAATTTCTAGGGTTTCATTTAACTCATCTATTGAGTCATAAATCAATTGTTCTATTTTCATTTATTTGTTATTTAAGTTTATTTTGAATATAATCTTCCCAATCTACTTTTATTTTTTGAGGCACCTCTGTTTTATCTAATACTTTAATTGGATTTCCCAAAACAAAAGAACCCGGAGATATATCTTTGAAAACAGTTGATCCCATCCCTACGTATGCCCCAGGGCCAATAACCTTACCTTCAGCAATACTGCAACTTGATCCCACAAAACTAAATGAACCTATTTTTACCCCTGTAGTGGTGGTAATATTTGACCCTAAAAGAGCTCCTTTACCTATAATGTTACCAACTCCAATTACACAATTTGCAGAAATCGTTGTGAAAGAATCAACTATTGAATGGTTAAATATAATGGAACCGTAGTGCACTATACATCCACTACTTATTTTTGCAGTCGAAAAGACTTTAGCCGAAGGATGTATCAACGTTTCGAATCTATTCTCGGGAAGTTTTAGTCTATCTAATATGGTTTTTCGAATTAATCTTGTTTTATATGATCCTATTGCGAAAATAAATTGTACATCTGCTGGGAATTCTTTTGCTTTGTCAATAGACCCTTTAACTTCAAATTGGTCAAGTTTCTTATTAATCAATTCTACATTATCGTCTAAAACCGCAATGATTTTGAATTGAGGTTTAATTTTATTGATATCTTTAATTAGCTCAGATATTTCCCAAAATGCATTCCCGGCGCCTAAAATTACTAGTTTTTTCATTATACAAATTTTACAGGTTCATCATATTTATGGAAATCAGACAAATGGCCAATTATTGACACACCATTTGTTTTTTTCCAAAGAGGTTCTTGTCATCATCTAATAGCCCAATAACATTTATTTTATATTCTCTATTTGATTGATTAATATCATTAATTAGTTCAAATAATTTATAAAAGGATGAAGCTACAATAATTATAACGTCTTGACTTCTATAATGTTCCATTATCTACATGTATTACTTGACCTGTTATACCAATTGAATTTGGAGACATCAAAAATTGAACTGTTTTTGCTACATCTTCAACTTCAATCTCTTTTCCAAAAGAATTTCGTTTAAAAATTTTATCTCTTTGTTTTTCATTTAATTTACTACTCATAGCTGTATCCATAAAACCTGGACAAACAACATTAGACCTTATCCCAAACTTACCCCACTCTCGAGCTGCATTTTTACTGAATGCTTCTAATTGTTTAAAAATATTCTACACCACCATTCAAAGTTTAGGAAAGACCATATCAATAGGCGATGGTTTATTCCTTCATTTAAGTGTTCGTTAACTATTCTTTTTATGTATTCTTTATTAATAAATTCTGTGCAAAGCGTATCTGAATGTAATAATATTTCTCTAATATAAGCTGCATTTTCTCCTCGATACCAACTTTCATCAGGTGCAGAAAAGCCTTGTTTTTTACGATTTAATATTTGTTCTGGAATATAATCCTCCATAGCTTTTCTCAATACATTTTTACCATCATCATGCTCACGATATGCTTTTTTATTCCCCTCTAAATTTTCATCTATTTTTTCAATCTCTCTAGTCAAGTCTCCTAATTTGTGTTCTACAGGGACTTGCATCGCAAAATCGACTAAGTCATTATCCATAAAAGGAAAACGCTCTTCTAAACCGTGAGCCATCGCTAACTTATCTCCTACTAAAAACAAGCCTGGTAGAAAAGTTTTAATTTCAAAATACAAAGAATTATTGATGTGATCTTGTGGAGTATTGTATTTTAATTTGTCATTGAATGTAAAGACCCGTTCAAAAACTTGCCTTGGGGCATCTAAATCAATTTGATCGAGGACTTCTTTAGAAAACAATTCTGATTTTTCTTCAAGAGGAACTAAGCGTTGCCAAAAATCATAGTACTGATCAAAAAAATCTTCTTGACTCAGAGAATCAAAAACTTTATAATACCGCCAAGGATAGCCACCAAATAACTCGTCTCCTCCAGTTCCCTGCAAGCAGACTTTTACAAATTTAGAGGCTAAACGTGAGATGTAATAATTAGGATACGACATCCCTACTCTAAGATCCTCTAAATGATAGACCAATTTGGGTAAAGACCAGCGAATATCCCCTGCATTCATAACCTGTTCGAACTGTTCAGTCTTTAAATGGTTTGCCATTAATTCAGCATCGCGGCGTTCATCAAAATTAGCTTCTCTACCAGTTACCTCATTCATGTCAAATCCACAGGTAAATGTGGCCAGTCGATCTACTTGCTTAGAAGCTACCGATGCTATCGATCCGGAATCCATTCCACCCGAAAGATAGGCTCCCAGAGGGACGTCTGAAACCATTTGCCGTGTTACCGCCTGCTCAAATAAATTTTTTGTTTGTTCTTTGGCGTCAGCAAAACTCATTGCATCATCAGTCTTTGAAAAATCATAATCCCACCAAGAATTATGTTTCACAAATTTGGTTTCGCTATCAACAACAGCTGTATTGGCAGGCGGAATCATATGTACTCCTTTGAATAGCGTGTTGTAAGAAAAAATATTTTGAAACGTAAAATATTCATTTAAAGCATCTAAATCAACACCCATTTCGTAATCTGGATGTTTAATAATTGCTTTTATCTCTGACGCAAAAACTAGAGTTTTTCCATTAAACCAATAATAAACTGGTTTAATCCCATACCGATCTCTACTGATGTATAATTTTTCTTCTTCTGTATTCCAAGCGCCGATGGCAAACATGCCGTTGAAGCGTTCAAAAAACTTAGTACCATAAGCAGCAAGCCCTTCACAAATGACCTCGGTGTCAGATTCTGAGTTAAATGTGTGACCCTTATCTATCAATTCTTTACGCAATTCTTTAAAATTGTAGATACATCCATTGAAAATAATAATCCATTTTCCATCTTTGGAATGCATGGGTTGTTGACCATTCTCTGTAGGGTCTAAAATTGCGAGACGCTTGTGTACAAAACCCATATTGTTTTGAACAAAAACCCCTTCCCCATCTGGGCCTCTATGATTGATCTGATTGCCCATTTCAACTATGGTGTCTTTGATGACAGAAGAACCGTCCAAATTATATATCCCTAGGATTCCACACATTTAGGAAATTTTTTTTATAGCATGAACAATATATTCAAAATCTTCTTTGAGCATTCTATTATGGAGGGGAATAGAGATTGATTTATCATTAGCTATTTGCGCTCCAGGATAATCTTCTGGTTGAATATTATATTTTTCTTTATAAAAACCTAACATGTGAACCGCATGGGTCCCTGGTCTTGTAGATATACCCTTTTCTTGCAAACGCTCCATAATTTCATTTCGAGAATAGGGTGCTTTTTCCTCATCAATTAACAATACAAAACTTTGCCAGCCGTGCTTGTAATCATCCGAAAAGTTTGGAAGAGAAAGCCATGGAATAGATGCTAATTCTCTTTTATAAAAGTCAGCCCACTTAGCGCGTTCGTTAATAAATTGATCTAGTTTTTTTAATTGAACAACTCCTATTGCACCTTGTAGATCGGTCATTCGATAGTTATAACCCAGTACATTGAAGTCAGGAAGTATATAGGGCTTAGCCCCATGATGGCGTTGCTCTTCTGAAATAGAAGCCCCGTGATTTCTTAAAATTTGGAGTTTTTCTCCTAATACATCATCATTGGTTGTAATCATTCCACCCTCTCCTGTTGTGATTGACTTTCTTGGATGAAAAGAAAAACATCCCATCAATCCCAATCCACCAGCTGGAACCCCCTTATACGCAGATCCAGCAGCACATGCTCCATCTTCAATCAAAGGAATATCGCCTGCAATGGTTTTAATTTCATCCATTGGAGCACATAAACCAAAAAGATGAACTACCATTATGGCTTTGGTTTTTGGTGTGATCTTTTCTTTTAATTTTTTTGGATCAAGATTAAAGGTGTTGGGGTCGATATCACAAAAAACAACTTCAGCTCCTTGATATAAAACCACATTTGCTGTTGACACCCATGTAAAAGCGGGGACAATCACCTGATCCCCTGCTTTGATATCTAAAGCGATAAGAGCCAAATGTAAGGCAGTAGTTGCACTGGTTACAGCAACAGCATATTTAACCTGGTGGCGCTCAGCAAAAGCATCTTCAAAAGCTCGAACTTTAGGTCCAGCTGTTAACCAACCTGTTTCTAATGGTTCTTTTAAAGCCTGCCACTCGTCGTTCCCTGTTACTGGAAGTGATATGGGTATGATTCTTTTTTCCATCAATGTTTATCTAAATAATTTTCTATGATATGAGATGCTATAGCTAAGGATGCTGTTGCTCCGGGGCTGGGTGCATTCAATACATGAATTTGCCTCCCTCTACGAATAATATTAAAGTCCATTTGTAATTTTCCTTCTTTAGAAATAGCCTGTGCTCTCACTCCAGCTGGTCCTGTTTCTAGCATAGAAGCATCAACATCTGGAATCATTTTTTGTGCTTTAGCTATAAAATCTTTCATAAATAACGAGGACTTAAATTCATTTACAGAAAAACTAAAATTGTTCCCTACAAAACGAAGTAAACCAGGATAAGTTAATGACTCATAGCTGTCTTTCAGTGAAAAACTTGATTTTGAATAACCCTCACGTTTAAGGGCTAAAACTGCATTCGGACCAACTTCTCTGGTTCCATCAATCATTCGTGTAAAGTGGACCCCTAAAAAAGGGAATTGAGCGTCTGGAACGGGGTACACTAAGTGATTAATACGGCCTTCAAACCCTTGTTTAAATTTTAGGTATTCTCCACGAAAAGGAACAATTCTCAATGGGGGCTTCTGTTGGGTTAAATTAGTGTAGGTCTTGTCACTCCATAGACCCGTACAAGAAACTAAATAATCAAAAGTATTAATGTTTTTTGATGTAGAAAGTACAACTTCATTTTCGCTTGACTGATTAATTGAACTCACTTTGGTGTTATAGGAAACTTGTCCGTTATTTTCTTTAATTAGATCAACCATTTTTTTCATTACCGCTGAATAATCAACAATACCTTCTTCAGGTACAAGCAATGCTTTTTTAGCTCGAACAAAAGGTTCTCGTGCTTTTAACTCTTCTGATGAAAGATACTTGAGTCCATGCAGACCATTTTTATTTCCTCTACTGGCTAATTGATCTAATGCTTGAACTTCTTTTTGTGTTGTCGCAACAACAACTTTTCCACAAACATCGTGAGCAATCGAATGCGTTTGACAAAAAGAAATCATTTCTCGAATTCCATTAACAGAAAGTTGGGCTTTTAATGATCCCGGTTGATAATAAAGCCCGCAATGCAATACCCCACTATTTCTTCCCGATTGGTGCAACCCAACCGCTTTTTCTTTCTCAAAAACATGGACAAGAGCTCCTTGAACACTTAATTTATATGCAACAGCTAAGCCTATAATCCCTCCTCCGATAATCGCTATGTTTTTATTTTTAAACACTTTTTATTTTGCTTGATCAGTTCCTGTGGCAATTCGCCACTGGATTAATTTTTCTAATCCTTCTTTTAATTCATACTTATATTTAAATCCAATATCTTGTTCTGCTTTTACTCTTGAGCCAATTCTATTTTTAACCATGGACCGTGCATCATCTTCTGAATAGGGGTTGTATTGAACTTTTAGGTTTGATTCTTTTAACTTCAATATCATTTCACACAATTCATTAATTGTCGTCTGAACTTCAGTTCCCACGTTGTACATTCCAAAGTCTTGATCACTTAATAAAGCCTGAACATTAGCACGAGCCACATCTTCAACATAAACGAAGTCGTAGGCCTGAGACCCGTCTCCATTAATAGAAGGAGCTTCGTTTGCTTCAATTTTATTGAGCATGATTGGTACTACTCCAGTGTAGGCTGCTGTTTGATCTTGGTGCGGACCATAAACATTCATATAACGAAGACCTATAATTTTTAATCCATAACGGTCGTTAAAAGCAGTTGCCATAGCTTCTCCTGCAATTTTAGAAGCACCGTAAAAATTCTTATTATTAAATGGATGCTCTTCTGTCATTGGAAGCTCTAACGCATCTCCATAAACAGAAGCAGATGATGACCAAATTAATTTTTTGACTTTATGCTTTACACAGGCTTCAAATACATTAAAAGTCCCCGCAATATTAACATCAAAAGCAGTTCTAGGATAATCTTTACAATGCAACAACCACATAGCGGCTAAACTAATTACATAATCTTTTCCTTGTATAGCTGTATCTAAAATATCTGTTTCTCTAATATCTCCTCCAAAGGGAAAAATACTACAACGTTCATCCTTTAATTGCTCCTGAAGGTATTGTTTGTTTCCACGTGCAAAATTGTCATAAATAACAACTTCTTTGACTGGATGCTTTAATAATTCAGTAACTACAAAACTGCCAATGAATCCTGCTCCTCCGATTACTAATATTTTTGAATCTTTAATTTCCATTATTTTTTGTTTCGAATTTCACTCACTATTTCTATTGAACTCTTAGCATCTGCCAACCCATAACCCTCTCCGGTCAAAATTTTCTGATAGCTAACGGTATGTAGATCTGTAAAACCCTTACTGAACTCGATATCTTCTCCTTCGATCGACAAGGTCCTAAAAGTTGGCAACCCGTTGTCTTTTGCTTTCTGTGGTAAATTTTCAGCATTGATACTCAAATACCAATTCACCTTGGCTTGTTTGAATCGCAAAGTACCTGAATTAGTGTCTTTGGTTTTAATATCAACGATGGATTCCTCCATTGGCCCAAAAATCCATTGGAGCATATCAAAGAAATGGACTCCAATATTGGATGCAATTCCACCCGACTTTTCTTCACTACCTTTCCATGAGGTATAGTACCAATTTCCTCTTGATGTAATATAGGTCAAGTCAATGTCGTATACTTTATCTGCTGGACCATTTTCAATTTTTTCTTTTAACTCCAAAATTGCTTCGTGGTGACGAAGTTGTAAAATAGTATGTACTTTATTATCGTACTCTTCTTCCAATTCAATTAGTGCGTCTACATTCCAAGGGTTCAAAACCAAGGGTTTTTCGCAAATAACATCAGCCCCGATACGCAAGCCATAACGTATGTGAGAATCATGCAGATAGTTAGGCGAACATATTGAAACGTAGTCAATTTTGGTACCAGCTCTTTTTATTTTTTCAATATGACGATCAAAACGTTCAAACTCAGTGAAAAAATGCGCTTGAGGGAAATGGCTATCCATTACTCCTACTCCATCATAAGGGTCATAAGCTGCAATGAGATTATTACCTGTTTCCTTAATAGCTTTCATATGTCGGGGTGCTATATAGCCTGCTGCACCGATGAGGATGAAGTTTTTCATTATTAACTAATTATCAATTTTGGTCACTTTATTTTCTTGTAAACGATAGCTGTCTTTGCTTTCTGGACATCTTCCTTTTCCATCTGCATCAAAATCCAAACGGTGTCCATATTCACTTACCCATCCAATTTGCTTGGCAGGATTTCCAACGACCAAAGCAAAGGGAAGTACTTTTTTTGTAATTACTGCCCCAGCACCTATTAGAGCGTAAGCTCCAATATCATTCCCACAAACAATAGTTGCATTTGCTCCAATCGAAGCTCCTTTTCTAACATTGGTTTGCATGAACTCGTCCCGACGGATAATTGCTGACCTGGGGTTAATGACATTGGTGAACACCATAGAAGGGCCCAAAAAAACATCATCTTCACAGATCACACCGGTGTAGATGGATACGTTGTTTTGAACTTTTACATTATCTCCCAGAATTACTCCGGGGGATATTACAACATTTTGACCTACGTTACAGCCTTTCCCCAAAGTTGCATTTTTCATAATATGAGAAAAGTGCCAAACTTTTGTGTCTTCTCCGATTGAAGAATTCGGATCAATCACGGCAGTTTCATGTGCAAAATATTTTTTCATATTATAATCTTGAATCTACAATTTTAGGGTCCAAAATTGCTTTAATATCATAGATAACGGATGCTTGATCTTTTTTAAGACTTGTGATGTCCAATTCCAAAAACTCCTTATGAGATACAGCCAAAATAATTGCATCATAAGTCGATAAACTCGATGCCAAATCAATACCATATTCATGCCTTACTTCTTGTTGTTGTGCTTGCGGGTCATAAACATCTACATCCATCCCAAAACTTTTAAGTTCTTCATAAATGTCTGGAACTTTTGAGTTTCGTATATCGGGGCAATTTTCTTTAAAAGTAATCCCTAAGATTAACGCTTTTGCATTACGAACAGGAATGCCTTTTTTATTCATTAGCTTTATGACTTTGCTCGCTACAAAAAGTCCCATGGTATCGTTTACTCGTCTCCCCGATAAAATCACTTCAGGGTAGTAACCTAAACTTTCTGCCTTATGTGCCAAATAATATGGATCTACACTGATGCAGTGACCGCCAACAAGTCCGGGTTTGAAATTCAAAAAATTCCATTTTGTCCCTGCTGCTGCTAGCACTTCTTGGGTATCGATTTCCATGCGATCAAAAATAAGCGCCAATTCATTGACAAAAGATATATTCAAATCGCGTTGGGCATTTTCAATGGCTTTCGATGCCTCTGCAACTTTAATTGAGGGGGCTTTGTGGGTTCCGGCTTGTATGATGGTTTGGTATAATTGATCAACTTCTTCAGCGATAGCCTCTGTTGAACCCGAAGTTACCTTTTTAATCTTGATAAGTGTATTTACTTTATCTCCTGGGTTGATGCGTTCTGGAGAATAACCACAATAGAAATCTTGGTTATACTTCAATCCTCTTTCTTGTTCCAAAACTGGGACACAGTCCTCCTCTGTACAGCCTGGATATACAGTGCTTTCGTAAATTACTATATCACCTTGTTTCAGTATGCTGCCTATCATTTTTGAAGCAGAAATCAAATACGTTAAATCGGGTGTTTTGAATTGTGTAATGGGTGTTGGAACCGTAACAATGTATACAGTACAAGCAGCCAGGTCTTTGAGATCGGAACTCAATTGAAGTTTGCTTTCTGTCGCTTTTTGTAAAAGATTTAGATCAGCTTCATCTGTACTATCGATTCCTTGATTTAGATCTAAAACACGTTGTTGGTTGATATCAAACCCTACCACATTGAAGTGATCAGCGAATGCAATTGCTAGTGGTAACCCTACATAGCCAAGTCCTATAATTCCTATGGTATATTCTTTAGTCATGAAGAAACTGTGTTCTTGGTGGATTCATTTTCATACAAAACAACACTCAATTGAGAGGGATTGAGTTTTGAAGTCAAATAAAAATTTACTTTACGTTCGATGATGCCTTCGACTTTCTCTTCCAAGGCTTCAATGTATTCCGTATTCAATTGTTTTCCGACTAAGACAACATCAATAGTTCCTGTATCCAGCCCTTTTGCATAATCTCCAGTCAATAAGATTTTTTGCACAGGACCCATGCGCTCTAAAACACGCTCTACAAGCTCTTCAAGCCCAAGGTGCTTGTATACTACTTTCTGAAGAACATCGAATAGCGGATGAGCTGTATTGGCTTTATAGCCGACTTTATTGTCGTCTTTATATTTTTCTAGATAACCGGCTTCGGAGAGGTGATTCAATTCTTTACGAATCGAATTGGTCGATTCGTTAAACTCAGATGCTAACCCGTTCAAATAACCACGATTCGCCTGACTAATAAAGAACTTTATCAGCAGGCGAAGACGGGTTTTTGAGGTAATCAGTTTGTTAAGCACTATTAATTATTTAATCTAAGTACCAAAAGTACTTGAAAAAAATGAATTAACCTACTTGCCTGAGCAGTATTTTTGAAATTCTTGCTGATACATGCGTTTAGGATACTGATCTTTAAGTCTTACAAATTGAGCGCAGGCCTGAGGTTGCTGCCCAGATGCATGATAGGATAAAGCCAAATACCTAAGTGCTTTTTCTTTGAGCGTATCTTTATGTGAAGCATCTGTTACTTTGAGAAAACGAATTGCATTTTCAAAGTCCTTAGCCTCATAAAAAGCTAGGCCGGCATTTAAGGCATATGTAAGATCAAGAGCGTCCAAATCCGTAGCTTTTACAAAGGAGGCTGCAGCTTCGCTAAATTTCTTTTGTCCGTAAAGTTCAGTAGCTTCTTTGTAAAACACTTTAGCTTGCATAATATTTTGTTGTCCGTAGGTGAAAATCCGATACAACTCAAAAAATTGATCATCGCTCGGGTATAGCCTAAATGCCTCTTCAGCCTTTTGAAGCGTATAGGGGTCACCTACACTAGAAATCTGGCCAATGGAACGCAGGAAGATTAATCGAACCGTTTTGGTGTCTCCACGAACAAGTGGTAAAACGCGATCGTAGGCAGCAATCATCGCATCACGATCTCTTTTTAGTACTAAATTTTGCATATACATATTGAAATGCGGCATGTTGTTTGGAAGGTTATCAAAAGCAATTTTCGCATAATGGTAAGAGCTATCGTACTGTTTATCGTTAAAATAGAACTGTGATAATAGATTCTCGTTGAAACGAATGTAAGGATTGTCTTTCACCCCACCCCGAATCAAATCATAAGCTTGTTCTTTTAAACCATTATTATAAAAATAACGGGCTTTCATCGATTTAATTGGCATTGCGGTTTCCGTCAGATTCGGGAAGTCGTTGGAGATTTCATCCAATTGAGCCAAAGTCATATTATATTTAGCGTTGTTGAATTCGTACAATAGTGCTCCTTGTTGTGTGAGTGCACGATAGGATATAACATGAACAATAAGCGATGGGATTAAAAATAAGGAGATCAAGGTGATTGACAGGATGTATTTTCGGTTTGCACTTTTTGAAGTGTTGGAATATAATGATGTATTGTTGAGATCCAAGTATTCAGAGACGATTAAAGCTACGATGAGCGCAAGGGCAGATTGCATGAGTGG
>Ga0257120_1000770_pt1 | contig 22839 bp, 19 predicted proteins | sample SI106_10metaG_FD_190153 | JGI IMG/M metagenome (GOLD analysis project Ga0257120, IMG submission 190153) | Marine microbial communities from Saanich Inlet, British Columbia, Canada - SI106_10 | ecosystem: Environmental > Aquatic > Marine > Inlet | place: Canada: British Columbia | collected... | reverse complement strand
GCCAAAGAATCTGAAGTAATGGGAGCATTAAACAAAGGAAATTGGTTCTCAATTACTTTAGTTGCAGCTTCGTGTTATGGTTTAGTTACCTGGATGCTTCCTGAAACTATGAAAATGAATTTCTTTGAAACAGGTGGAAATATACTGAAAGATATTTCTTCGATGAGAGTATTTTATGCTACCATAGTTGGTTTAATTGTTGGTGGTGTTATTTCTTCTGTTACAGAATACTATACCGGTTTGGGTAAAAAACCAATCTTAAATATTGTAGAAAAATCTGCTACTGGAGCAGGTACAAACATTATTGCTGGGCTTGCAACTGGAATGATTTCTACGTTCCCAACTGTAATTTTATTTGCGATGGCTATTTGGTCTTCCTACGCGTTTGCAGGTTTTTATGGTGTTGCTATGGCAGCATCGGCAATGATGGCTACAACTGCTATGCAATTGGCAATTGATGCTTTCGGTCCTATTGCCGATAACGCAGGTGGTATTGCAGAAATGAGCGAACAAGATCCTATCGTAAGACAGAGAACAGATATTTTAGACTCTGTTGGAAATACAACAGCGGCTACTGGTAAAGGATTTGCTATTGCTTCTGCTGCATTAACTTCATTGGCTCTTTTTGCAGCCTATGTTACTTTTACAGGTATAGATGGAATTAACATATTTAAAGCACCCGTTTTGGCCATGTTGTTTATTGGAGGAATGGTTCCTGTCGTTTTCTCTGCATTGGCGATGAATGCTGTTGGTAAAGCGGCCATGGAAATGGTGTACGAAGTAAGAAGACAGTTTAAAGAGATTCCGGGAATTATGGAAGGTACTGGGAAACCAGAATACGATAAATGTGTTGAAATTTCTACCAATGCTTCCTTAAAAGAGATGATGTTACCTGGAGTTTTAACCATCGGATTTCCTTTAATTATTACTTTTGTTCCTATGCTGTTTGGAATGGATAAGTTAATGATTGCTGAAATGTTAGGCGGATATATGGCAGGTGTTACCGTATCTGGTGTACTTTGGGCTATTTTCCAAAACAATGCCGGCGGAGCTTGGGATAACGCAAAAAAATCCTTTGAAGCTGGAGTAATGATTAACGGAGAAATGACGCACAAAGGATCTGCTGCTCATGAAGCTGCAATTACTGGAGATACGGTTGGAGATCCTTTTAAAGATACTTCTGGCCCGTCAATGAATATTTTAATTAAGCTTACTTGCTTAATTGGCTTAGTTCTGGCTCCAATTTTAGGCGAAGGAAACCATACCTCTCAAATAGAGCCTCAAGATGCTGTTATAGAAATAATTACTGTAGAAGCAACTAAAACGGCAGAAGAGATTGCTAAAACCTTAGTAATTACTTCTAAGGAACTCGGAAACTAAATTAAATAACAAACCTTCGGGTTCTGTACATAAAACAAAGACCTTCTCAAAAGAGAGGGTCTTTTTTATTGCAAATGCTTTTATGTAAAGCACAATTAGACTTTAAGCCTTCGTTATATTTAAGGTAACTTTAAGCCTTTAATTTTAATTGAACTTATGAAAAACAGAGCCATTCGAAATATTGCAATTTTGGGCAGTATAGCTATTGCCGGAATAATAAGTGTGCAGATATACTGGATTAATCAAGCTTTAAGCTTACAACAACAAAAATTTCAGGAAGATGTTTTTATATCACTAAAAAAGGTTGCGGAAAATATTTCCGAATACAATCAAATGGATTTTCCGGTAGAAAATCCTGTAAAACAAATTTCATCGGATTATTATATAGTAAACATTAGAGAGGCAATAGATGCTAATATTTTAGAATTGTACTTAAGAACTGAATTTGTAAAAAGAAACATCCAAACCGATTACGAATATGCAATTTACGATTGTTCGAGCGAAAAAATGGTCTATGGAGAATACGTTTCATTTAAAGACAAGCTCAATAAAAAAGCAATTGGCGAACTTCCTAAATACGATGAGTTTATTTATTATTTCGGTATAAACTTTCCAAATAAGGCATCTTACCTAATAGCCGGCAACCAATTGTGGATTTTCTTCTCTTTCTTGCTCCTTTTAACTGTACTCTTCTTTGTGTATGCTTTGAGTATCATACTTCGCCAAAAACGCTTATCCGAGCTGCAAAAAGACTTTATAAATAACATGACGCACGAGTTTAAAACACCCATATCTACCATTGGAATTGCCGCAGCAGCTCTGTTAAACGATCGGGCAATTTTTGGAGAAAAAAACCTAACGAATTACACTCAAATTATAAAGGAGCAAAACCTACGCTTAAATAAGCAGGTTGAAAAAATACTTCAAATAGCAGAAATAGAACGTCAAGAAATTGAATTGAATTTTGAAAAAACAAGATTAAACGATTCCATAAATGCAATTGTAAAAAGTGTAGAGTTATCGTTAGAGAAACGAGCCGGTAAAATTGTAACACATCTAAACGCAAGCAACGATCTTATTTTGTGCGACAAATTGCACCTCACAAATATTCTCTACAATATTATAGACAATGCCATCAAATACAACCATCAAAACCCACATATAAAAATTGAGACTTCAGAAATGGACAGGTTTTTGTATTTAAGAGTGTCGGACAATGGAATTGGCATTCCAAAAGAAAAGATAAACAAGGTTAAAAACAAATTCTTTAGGGTGTCTACAGGAAGAGTTCACAATGTAAAAGGCTTAGGTTTGGGCTTGTATTACGTTAGTCAAATTTGCAAGGCGCACAATTGGCATTGGGAAATTGAAAGTAAGCCAAACAAGGGTACCACAGTTCTATTTAAAATTAAACGATAAGTGCATGACTAAGATTTTATATGTAGAAGACGATTTGAGTTTAAGTTTTGTTACACGAGACCAATTAGAGAAGCGCGACTATGAAATTGTGTCTTGTGAAAATGGAAAACAAGCTTTAACTGCTTTTAAGAAATCCATTTTCGATTTATGTATTCTAGATGTAATGCTTCCAGAAATGGATGGTTTTGAGCTGGCCAAAAAAATTAGAGAAACCAACAAACACGTACCCATTATTTTTTTAACAGCCAGATCTATGCAAGAAGATAAGCTGGAGGGTTTAAGCTTGGGAGGCGATGATTACATTACCAAACCCTTTAATATTGAAGAGTTGTGTCTTAAAATTCAAGTCTTCTTAAAGAGAAAGCTCGTTAATCAACCTGTAAAAGAATTTTACACTATTGGCAGCTTTACGCTTGATGTTAAAGAGCAAAAACTTTTAAAAGGAGAGATTGAAAGAAAGCTAACAATAAAAGAAACAAAATTGTTGTCCTTGCTTATTCAAAAAGTAAACACCATTACAAAAAGAGAGAATATTCTAGTAAGCTTGTGGGGCAAAAACGATTATTTCTTAGGTAGAAGTTTAGATGTATTTATTTCAAAACTCCGAAAACACTTTAGTGAAGATCCCATGATTAAAATTGAAAACATAAGAGGCGTAGGCTTTAAGTTAGTTGTTTTAGAGGAAGAGTCTTAAAAATATTATTTCACCAGAGATTTAATTCCATAAAAATAAGCCTCCTCACAAGGAACACATCCACTTTCCATCAATTCAAATTTTTGCATAAGAGCGTTTTCTATAGTTTTTTCGGAAGTGTAAAATTCGGCCTGTAGCTCAGAAAACTTAAGCTTACCAGAAGCTAAATCTTGAAATGTATTTTCTTCTAATAAGGAGGGTGCTTGAGCTGAGGTTACAGAAAAGCCTACCAGCTCAATTTTCTCTTTTCCACAACGAAAGACCTTTAAGTATTTTTCATCTCTGTGTTCTAAAAAATTGATTTTCTCTAACGATTTTTCCCAAACAATATCACAAAACATTTCTAAAAGGGTGTTCGCCTCATCGGGTTTTTCGGACTTAATAGAAGCCCAATCTTCGCCAGTAATGGTGTTGACGGAAAGAAACTTAATAAAATCTTCTTTAAGAGGTTCTAATTCTTTAGGAGAAAGTAGTCTAAACTTCATAACTTAATAATTGATGGCTTTATATTTAGAGAGTTATCGTTTGCTAATCCCGAATAGTTTCCGGCTCGAGTTCTCTTTGGTGTTTCTCTTTATACTTTTTGTATAAACTTGTTTGATGATTGTTTAAATCCAATTTTTTGCCACTTATAAAAGCCAAACTGAGTCGGTTAGTCATCATGTCTAAAGCATCTCCATCCGAAACAAACAATGTAGCATCCTTACCTATTTCTAAACTTCCTACATTTTCATCAATTCCTAAAACTTTAGCTGTATTTAAAGTAATGCTCATTAACGCTTCCTCTTTGGTTAAACCATAAGCCACAGATGTTCCGGCAGTAAAAGGCAGATTTCTGGAGCCCATTCTTTCCATATCTCCTTGGTAGTCTAAACAAAATAAAACGCCAGCATCTTGAAGGATCTTGGGTGTTTTAAAGGCCTCGTCTACTGCGGCACTTTTATGCATGGGTAGTCGATGTATTCTATTAAGAATTACTGGAACTTCGTTTTCGGCCAGAAAATCAGCTATTCTCCAGGATTCTTGAGCTCCAACTATAACCATTTTTATAATTCCCATTTTTTGAGCGAATAAAACGGCTTGTTTTATTTCTTTGGCAGAACTGGCGTGTATATAAAGTTGTTTTGTACCGTCAAAAACGCCCATTGTAGCCTCGTAGCTTAGGTCTACTTTTGGAGATTTAGATAAGAAATAACTTTTTGCATTTTCAAAAAACGCCTCTAGTTCTTGCAGTTCTTTCTTCAAATTATTTTTAGATTCCTCAACTTTCTCATCCTGAGCATACATCCACGGCCCTCGAGGCCAGTTTATATGAATCCCGTCGTTTTCTTTATAAAGCGCGTCTTCGTAGTTCCAGCCATCAAACTCTACAATACTAGAGGTTCCTGAAATACTTCCTCCTCTGGGGCAAATTTGTCCTACGAGAATTCCGTTTGTTCGAATGGTAGCCAAAACTGGTGAGTCTGTATTGTAAGCGACAATACTTCTGATGTGCGGATTAAAGTTCCCTACCTCATCATAATCTCGCGTAGCCCTTACCGCATCGATGTCTGCCAAACCTAGCGTGGAGTTTGGCAAAATAAAGCCCGGGTACACATGCTTTCCAATAATATCGTAGTATTCGGCATCAGAAATATCGATTCTAATATTATTAGCATCCTCAATGGCAACTATTTTTCCATCTTCTATAATAATTAAGGAATTTTCAAGAATCTCCCCATTACCAATGTGTGCGGAGGCTCCGTACAACATAATTCGTTTGTTTTGCTTCTGTGCAGGAGTTTGAGCTACAAGCAAGGTAATTAAGCAAAAACAAAAACTCAGAGTAGTTAATTTTTTCATAACGAAGTGTTCTTTCATGTACAATTTTTTTAATTCTTGATGCTGTATTTTAGTCGTCACAATGAAAGTGAAAACTCTGGTCTTTTGTAATTTTCTGCGCAGTAGATCCTGCTTTAGTATCCCCAATCATTTTTTGAATCAACCTACTTCGCTCTGACTCATTACGAACTCTACTCTCTGAGTCCATATCTTTAGAGTAGTACAAGCAACCATCTACATAGGTTTGTTCTACTTTACTGTAAACAGACATAGGATGACCGGACCAAAGAACAATATCTGCATCTTTACCCGCTTTTAAACTCCCTACTTTATGGTCTATGTGTAAAAGTTTGGCAGGGTTTAAGGTTACAAATTTCCAGGCATCTTCTTCAGATGTATTTCCATATTTCACCGCTTTAGCTGCTTCCTGATTTAAACGTCTAGCCATTTCGGCATCGTCGGAGTTAAATGCTGTTACAATACCCATATCGTTTAGTAGCGAGCCGTTATGAGGAATGGCATCGTTTACTTCATATTTATAAGCCCACCAATCTGAAAAAGTAGAAGCGCCTGCGCCATGAGCTTTCATTTTCTCAGCTACTTTATACCCTTCCAAAATATGCGTAAATGTGTTTAAAGTAAAGTTCATGGAGTCGGCAACCTGCATTAGCATGTTAATTTCCGATTGCCTGTAAGAATGACAGGTGATTTCCCTCTGATCTTTTAGGATTTCTAAGATACTCTCTAAATCTAAATCTCTGTGCGGCATTTTATGCTCTTTTTTCTCGCTTGAAGATAATTTTTTCCAGTTGTTCCATTGCTTTTCATAGGCTCTTGCTCTTAAAAAAGCATCGTAATATACTTGCTCTACTCCCATCCGAGTTTGAGGAAACCTAACACGAGAATAGGAACCCCAATTACTTTGTTTCACGTTTTCGCCAAGCGCAAATTTTATAAAAGGCTTCGCATCTTTAAATAGCATTTCTTGAGCGCTGTTGCCCCAACGCATTTTAATTAAAACCGATTGTCCACCAATAGGGTTTGCAGAGCCGTGAAGCAACTGAGAGGTGGTTACTCCTCCAGCCAGCTGTCGGTATATATTTATATCGTTTGGACGCAGCGCATCAGACATTCGCACTTCGGCAGAGCTCACTTGAGTTCCTTCATTTACACTTCTTAAAGCTATGTGCGAGTGCTCGTCAATTATACCTGATGTTAAGTGTTTTCCTTCACCATCAATAATTTCAAAAGCATATTTGTTCTTAATTTCATTTACCGCCTTATTTCCTACTGCAATAATTTTTCCCTCGTAAATAGCTAAAGATGAATTAGACAGTATTCCAACCTCTTCGTTAGTCCATATCATTGTATTGGTAAAGAGTACTGCTTTTCGACGAGGTTTTTCAGTCCAACCATAAGCCATGTTTGGAAACCATTGTTCGCCCATTTCGTTAAACAACTGAACCTTGTTTATATTGAAAAGAGAATTGGGTTTTTTAATCTCGGTATTCTCTTTAACAAAAGCACTTTTTCTCTTTAAAACAAAAGGCACCCAATCGCCGTTTGACAATAGGGCTTCCCCTTCAATCGGATCGATTCCGTGACCACTCAATCGAACTAATTTTTTGTTTTCATTTCTGTAGGAAATACTAATTAGTTTGTTTTCTACTTTAAACGAAACCTTTAGGCTGTCTTTGTTGGTTATTACTGCTTTTAAGTTTTGAGGTGTTCCTCCTATTTCTAAAGGTAAAATCGCTCCATCAATTTTTAAAACATATACACCTCTATAGTCGTGACTAAGTACGTCGTTCACAATATGAGGCTCTCCTTGAACCCAATTTTCTAACAGCTTACTATCCTGTTCAAACAGTTCTTTGTCAAAAATCAGAAAGTTCGCTTTCATTCCTTTTTTAAGTAAGCCATAGTCCTTTTCTAAACCTAGCATTTTTGCTGGGATTGTTGTTAAGGCTCTTAAAGCGGTTTCTTTAGACAAGCCGTAGTTTACAGTTTTTCTTACTTGATTTAAAAACTCTTTTTTTGATTTTAGATTGGAGGCAGTAAAAGCAAATACCAAACCCTCGGAGGCTAAAAGTGAGGCGTTAGCAGGCGCTAACTCCCAATGCTTCATCTTTTCTAAACTTAAATCTAAGCAATCGTACGGATCACTAACATCGTAGGGTTCGGGGAAATTTAGGGGCAAAATAAATTGAATATTTGAAGTGCTAAGATCGGCTAAACTCAAATATTCGTCGCCCGAACCTTTAAGTATAAAGCTCATTTTAAACTCCTTACCAATATTAATTACATTTCGAATAGCCAAATGATTGTCTACCTCAAAAATGGGTTTTAACTTTAAGTTATTGTGCAGTTCTACTAGGCTTAAATTGCTTAAATCTTTGTTGTGGTTTGCCCAAATAGCATCGTAAATAGATTGACGTAAAAGAGCAATCGTTCCCATAAATGAGCTTGGGTAATTTTGAGTAGAGCTTCCTTTATCGAAAGCGTAATTTGCTGTTACTTTTGGTTGTAGTAAAACCTCTTGCGCTTTTCCTGTTTTTAAACTAACCAAAGCAGAACTCCCTCTAATAATACCGTCGTTCTGATAAGTGAGTAGAGTTCCAAAACCTGCCTCAATATACTCTTTTGCTGCCGAAATGTTTGGTGAAAAAACCTCTGAAGCGTGGAACTCTGGCTTCAAAGCCTGATTCCATGAATAAGGGCCATCCGTATTGCTTTCTAATTGCGGACGAGGATTCCATTTTGTTTTGGCCACATCGGGCATCCCATAAGTACTGTATGGGTCTATAAAAGAGGGATAAACATGCGCCCCTTCGAGGTTATGAATAATAGAGTTTTCGGGGATATTAACAGCTAAGCCAACATCGACAATCTCGTTGTTTTTAATCAGTAAAACCCCTCGTTTTATACTGGTTTCGGCGTCTAAATGAATTTCGGCATTAATAAATGCATGTACAGACTTGTAGGTAGATGCTACTCCATTTACTGGAAAATTCTCTTGAGCGTAGACTTGTAGAACAGTTGCTAAACAAAAGATAAAACCACTTAAGTACTTCATAAGTATAAATATTTATAGGGTGAAATTAAGATATTTCTTTGAATGCGGTATAGATTGATTAGATTGCTGCTGGAAATTAGTAAATTTGCATGGATTAAAATATAAATTATGGAAACTGGATTAAAACATTTACACAGCTTTTTACCTTATATAGTACTAACCATTTTGGTGTTGGCTCTTTTAAAATCTTTTGTAGCCTACCGTAAAGGGCAGCCGCACACAGAGGCACATAGAAAAAATGGTTTAATCCTTTTAATCGTGGCACACATTCAGTTCCTTCTGGGTATTGTATTGTACTTTGTAAGTCCAAAAAGTTTGGCTGCCTTAAACGATATGGGAACAGCTATGAAAAATGCTGATCTTAGGTTTTATGGATTAGAGCATCCTTTAATGATGATTGTTGCCATTGTTTTTATTACCATGGCATACTCAAAATCTAAAAAAGACATTGCAGATCGTTTAAAGCACAAAGTAAAAAGTGTGTATTATTTAATCGCTTTAGTTTTAATTTTAAGTAGAATACCTTGGTCTGTTTGGCTATAAAACCGATTTATGTCGCAAAAAGTAAAAATTATTCCCACAGGAGAAAAAGCTGTTTTGGTTGGAATAATTACCCAATTTCAGAACGAAAAAAAATCTAAAGAGTATTTAGATGAGCTTGCTTTTTTAGTAGAAACTGCAGGCGCAACTCCTGTAAAGCGTTTTACCCAAAAGGTGTCTAAAACAAACCCTAAAACCTTTATTGGGTCCGGAAAAATCAAAGAAATCGCGCATTTTGTAAAAGAAAATGAAATTGACATTATTATTTTCGATGACGAACTCTCCCCGTCTCAACAAAGAAATATTGAAGAAGTTTTTGGCGACCGAAAAGTACTAGACCGAACCAACCTTATACTCGATATTTTTGCAAGAAGAGCTCAAACAGCACATGCTTGTACCCAAGTAGAGCTGGCGCAATACCAATACCTATTACCTCGCCTTACCAATTTATGGACGCACCTCTCCAAACAAAAAGGGGGAATTGGAATGAAAGGCCCTGGTGAAACAGAAATTGAAACCGATAGACGTATTATTAGAGAGCGGATTACTCTTTTACAAAAAAAACTGAAGACCATTGACAAACAAATGGCCACGCAGCGAAAAAATAGAGGTCAAATGATCCGGGTTTCTTTGGTTGGATATACCAATGTGGGGAAATCTACCATCATGAATGCACTAAGCAAATCGGAAGTATTTGCAGAAAACAAGCTCTTTGCCACACTCGATACTACTGTACGAAAAGTGGTTATTCAAAACTTACCTTTCTTGCTGTCCGATACGGTCGGGTTTATCAGAAAACTGCCAACACAATTAGTCGAATCGTTCAAATCGACTTTAGATGAGGTTAGAGAGTCTGATTTTTTGATACACGTAGTAGACATTTCTCATGAACATTTTGAGGAACAAGTAGCCTCTGTAAATAAAATATTGAACGAAATACAAGCTTCAGATAAACCAACGCTAATGGTTTTTAATAAAATTGATTTATTTACCTACATTAAAAAAGATGAAGACGACCTTACTCCTCGCACAAACTCCAACAACTCTTTAGAAGACTGGGAGAAAACATGGATGTCTAAAATGAACAACAACTGTATTTTTATTTCGGCGCATGAAAAACAAAATTGGGAAGAGTTTAAAACCACTGTGTACGATTTAGTAAAAGAAATTCATACAAGACGCTACCCTTACAATACGTTTTTATACTAATTAATTGGAATTATACTTACCAAAACTCAAAACACTAATATTACACGTACAAATTACGTTCTAATTGTTGCTACAGTTGTATATTTGATCGAAATGAATAAACTAAAAAACAAATTGTTACGAATATCTACACTTGGTTTAGCCTTTTTTGTGGCTTTACTAAGCACGGGCTTTACCTACAATTGGGAAGTTTGTTTAGATGTTGATCAAACAATTGTTTGTAAATCTGAGACAGACAAAGGAGCTTGTGTTTGTGTTGAAATTCCGGAATGTTCCTGTTCGGATAAAAGCCACAATACCTGCGATTTATCTTTTAGTAAACTCGTGCAATTCGATTTTGAAGTTCTATTAAATAAGTTTAGAGTTCAAATTCCTCAATTGGTGCTATTAGACTCTCCTATTTTTGCAAATACTTCTGAGTCGACTGTTTTTACAAAGCTGTATTCATTTTCTAATTACAGCATTCCTCCTCCTAAATCGGGTCGTACACTTATATGTACCATTCAATCCTTTCTTATTTGATCTCTTCTTAACAATCGTTAAAAAGAACATTCATTTAATTACATTTTAGATATGAGAAAAAATCTCAGCCTCTTGCTATTACTAATAGTGGGAGCAAACAAAATATACGCTCAAGATATTCACTCGGAGCAAAACATTGCAGGTTTTGTTTTTGAACGCAATGCTAAAGGTAAGTTAGAGCCTATACCTGGAGCACACATTTATTGTCCAAAAGAAAAAAAAGGATCTATAACTGTTGCCGATGGTAGCTTTAGTATACAGGCCGATCTGCCATTTCCGCACACGGTAATTGCCAGTTTTGTGGGGTATAAAAGCGATACCATCCGACTAGAAAAAGCCGAATCCATACAATTCATTTTAACTGCTGCTGTGCTAGAGGAGGTTGAGTTAGTCGATCGGCAAAAGTCAAGCGCAAAATCATTACTCGCCTCAACAAATATAGAGTGGATTTCAGAAGCCGAACTTCAAAAAGCCGCTTGCTGCAACTTATCCGAAAGTTTTGAAACAAACCCCTCAGTGGATGTTAGTTTTACAGATGCAATTACTGGAGCCAAGCAAATTCAAATGCTTGGTTTAGATGGGGTTTACACACAAATTTTATCGGAAAACATGCCCTTACTAAGAGGCCTTTCAGCCTCTTATGGATTAAATTATATTCCCGGTTCTTGGGTAGAATCTATCCAGGTTGCAAAAGGAACAGGGTCTGTGGTAAACGGTTTTGAATCCTTAAGTGGTCAAATTAATGTTGAGTTATACAAACCCGAAACTGCAGATAAATTATTCTGGAACACCTACGTAAGTAGCACTGGAACAGTTGAAAACAACTTCATAGCATCGTCTCCAGTAAAAAACAATTGGAAAACGGCATTGTTAGGACATTATTCCTACCAAGGTAAATCGGTTGATCAGAACGGCGATGGTTTTGCAGACGATCCAGAAATGAATAGACTTAGCTTTCTAAACCGATGGGAATACAAAGGTTTTGACAACCGACACATTATGTTTGGAGTGCGTTACCTTAACGAAGACAGAGTGACAGGTCAAATAAGCCCAGTAATTGCTTCAGACGAGTTTATAGATCCTTATGAGGTTTTAATGAACACACAACAAGCAGAATTTCATTCTAAAACGGGCTTTATCTTTGACCAGCCTGGTACAAGTTTAGGTATTATAAGCTCACTCCGCTACCACAGCCAAGAAACCCTTTTTGGAAATTCTATCTACACAGGAACCCAACACAGTCTATACCTTAATTCCATTTTCCAATCTAAGTTTGGAAGCCAAAACAAAAACTACAAACTAGGTTTGAGTTACTATGCCGACAATTACAAGGAGGAATTAAATGAAACAGACTTTATTAGAAACGACAGAACTTTGGGGGCCTTTAGTGAAGTCTCTATAAACAGTGGCGAGCGCTTTACAAGTATTGTAGGTATGCGTGCAGACTATTCTAAACTTTGGGGAATGTGGTACAGTCCTCGCCTTCACGTACGTTTTAATCCAATAGAAACAGTGGTTTTTAGAGCTTCGGCCGGAAAAGCAAATAGACAAGCCAATATACTGGCAGAAAATATTTCATATTTTTTTAGTTCCAGAACTTTAGAGATGGATTTGTATGAAAATTTAGACGCAGAGGCTGCCTGGAACTATGGATTTAACTTTACTACAAATTTTTCTATCCTCAATAAAGAAACCACCTTTAACATGGATGTATACCAAACAGATTTTCAAAACCAAGTAGTGGTAGATATTGAGCAAGGAGATAAAATTAAAATTTACAACCTTAACGGAACCTCATATTCTACAAGTTTGCAAATTGATGCAACTATAGAACCCGCAGAAGGTTGGGAGCTAAAATTTGCTCAAAAGTGGAACGAAACAAAGACTACTTATGGAGAAAATGGGTCTAGTACTACTACTTATATGCCCTTTGTTTCTAAATACCGATCGCTCGCACAAGTATCCTACGCTGCTTGGCAAAACAAATGGGATATTAATATTACGCTTCAAAATATTGGCCCGAGCAGAGTGCCAGCAAAGGGTGAGCAAGCAGAAACTTGGTCTCCAAATTTTAACTTGCTTTCTGGGCAGTTTACCAAAAGATTTAAGCGATTTGATTGGTATATAGGAATAGAAAACGCCCTAAGCTTTACCCAGGAAAACCCGATAAGAAGTATAGAAAGTCCTTTTTCTCCAGAATTTGATGCCGCCATGATTTGGGGGCCCGTTATGGGAAGAAAAATGTATTCTGGAATACGCGTAAAATTTAACGAATAAAGAACAAATTATGAAAAATTTAGCATGGATATTGGCTGTTGTTTTAACAACCTCTTCAATGGCTCAAAACAAACACAAGAAAGTAGAAACGGTTAACATACAAACCAGTGCCGTATGCGAAATGTGCGAAAAGCTTATTATTGACAAAAATTTGGTCTTTGAAAAAGGAGTTAAATATGCAGAGATGGATGTGGAAACTGGTTTGCTTACCGTAAGTTTTCGCAACGATAAAACATCAGCAGATCAAATAAGACACTTAATTAGTGATTTGGGCTATTCTGCAGATTCAGTTATAGCAGACCCAGAAGCGTATGATAATTTACATTTTTGCTGTAAAAAGAAATGCAAGTAAACCCCTAAGCAGTGACAAAAAAGTTAGGTTTAAAAGAAAACTTACCGCAGTTTTTACTCTTGGTACTGGTAAACGCCTTTGTGGGCGGCATTCTTGGTTTAGAGAGGGTTATACTACCTCAAATTGCAGAAGTAGAATTTGGAATGGCAGTGAAAACTGCCATTCTTAGTTTTATTGTTGTTTTTGGTATTGTAAAAGCCTTGACCAACTACCTCATGGGTAAGTTTGCAAATAAGTTTGGGAGAAAACGCTTTTTGGTTTTGGGCTGGTTGTTTGCTATTCCTGTACCCTTTTTATTACTCTATGCTCAGTCTTGGAATTGGATTATTTGGGCAAATGTGTTTTTAGGAATCAATCAAGGTTTGGCTTGGTCTAGTACCATTATTATGAAAATAGATTTGGTTGGGCCAAAAAACAGAGGCTTTGCCATGGGAATTAATGAAGCTGCAGGCTACTTATCTGTAGGGCTTTTTGCATTTATTTCGGCCTGGATTGCTTCAAACTATGGATTGCATCCTTACCCATTTTATGTAGCATTTGTTTTAGTTTTCTTAGGCTTATTTACCTCAATACTCTTTGTAAAAGATACGGCTGGTTTTGTTTCTTTAGAAGATAATGAAAGTCGAATTCCAAAATTAAATAACCTTTTTAGGGCAACCACTTTAAGCCATTCAAGTCTTTCGAGTATTACTATTGCAGGCATGGTAAATAATGTAAACGATGGGATGATGTGGGGTTTACTTCCAATTATGCTAGCCGCTCAGAGTTTCTCGCTAAAAAGTATTGGGTTTTTGGTAGCATTGTATCCGGCTGTATGGGGTTTCGGACAATTGTTTACAGGTGCATTGGCCGATAAGTATTCTAAAAAAGGATTGCTTGTTTTAGGAATGCTGGTTCAATCCATCGGTATAATGATGATTGCTTATTACAACAGTTATAATTTCATTTTTGCAGCTGCCATTTTATTAGGAATCGGAACCGCCTTGGTCTACCCTACCTTTTTAGCTGCAATAGCAGAGTTTAGTCATCCACAACAAAGAGCAGAATGCATAGGTGTTTACCGTTTGTGGAGAGATTTGGGCTATGCTATAGGTGCCTTAACTTCTGGAATAATAGCAGATATATATGGAATACAGGCTGCTTTTGTTGTGGTAGCTTTGGTTACTTTAGCTGCTGCAATACAGCTGGCTTATAGGATGCGAAGCAAGGTTTAATTAAATAGCGTTTGGTACACTTCTTCAACCGTTCCAAATTCCATAACCTTAATTGCAAATTTACCTTTTTCAACTTTATTGTACTGAGAGATAAATATTTGATCGAAGCCTAGCTTTTCTGCTTCTAAAATACGCTGCTCTATTCGGGTAGCAGGACGAATTTCTCCGGAAAGACCTACCTCGCCAGCAAAGCATATTTTATCCGGAATAGCGCAGTCTTCGTTAGAAGATAAAACGGCACACACAACCGCTAAATCTATCGAAGGATCGTCTACTTTTATTCCGCCAGTGATGTTTAAAAACACATCTTTGGCTCCTAGTCTAAACCCACACCTTTTTTCTAAAACAGCTAGTAACATATTTAATCTGCGCAAATCGAATCCGGTAGCACTTCTTTGTGGCGTTCCGTATACCGCAGAGCTTACAAGCGCTTGAACTTCAATTAGCATCGGGCGCATACCTTCTACAGTAGCAGAAATTGCTGTACCACTTAAGTCTTCATCTTTTTGAGATATAAGAATCTCGGAAGGGTTATTTACTTCTCTTAGTCCGTGACTTACCATTTCGTAAATCCCGAGTTCTGCTGTAGAGCCAAATCGATTCTTCTGAGCTCTAAGAATTCGGTAAATATGGTTTCGGTCGCCCTCAAACTGAAGGACTACGTCTACCATATGTTCTAAAATTTTTGGGCCCGCAATGTTTCCATCTTTGGTTATGTGTCCAATTAAAATTACGGGTGTAGCGGTTTCTTTAGCAAAGCGCAGCAACTCGGCTGCTGTTTCTCTAATTTGAGAAATAGAGCCTGGAGAAGATTCTATAGACTGGGTGTGAAGTGTTTGTATAGAATCTATAACCAGTAAGTCTGGTTGTATCTCTTTAATGTGTTTAAAAATGTTTTGTGTACATGTTTCTGTTAGAATATAACAATCAGAAGCACCTTCCCCCAAACGTTCTGCACGCATTTTAATTTGCTTATCACTTTCTTCGCCCGAAACATAAAGAGTTTTGCAGTGGTTAAGACTTAGGGCTAATTGTAACATTAAAGTAGACTTTCCTATGCCAGGCTCTCCTCCCAATAGAATGATAGCGCCAGGAACAATGCCGCCGCCCAAAACACGGTCTAATTCTATATTGTAGGTTTTAATTCGCTCTTCGTTCTCAATAGAAATATCGGCTACTTTTAATGCTTTAACTCTATGTTTGGATTCATTTTTAGACCAAACCTTCACCTCTTCTTTTTGCACAACCTCCTCTACAACAGTATTCCACTCTTTACAAGTGGTGCACTGGCCTTGCCATTTTGGATGTTGTGAGCCACAACTCTGACAAAAATAAGCTGTTTTTATTTTAGTTTTAACCATCTTAACCTTTTACAATCTTGTCTATTAATTTTGAGCTCGAAAAGTCTTTTACAAATTCTATTGTTTGCACGTGGCCGCCATTTTCTAAAACCAACTCATGTCCCACAATGCCTTCAATTGTATAATCGCCGCCTTTAACCAAAACATCTGGTTTAATCCAAGAAATCAGATCGATGGGAGTTTGGTCGTCAAAAAAAATAACTGTGTCTATAAATTGCATAGAAGCCAAAATGTGAGCTCTGCTTAACTCGTCTTTTATAGGGCGAGATGGTCCCTTTACTTTTTGAACTGATGCGTCTGTATTTAAACCCACAATGAGTTTATCGCCTAGGTCTCTAGCTTTAGCTAAATAGTCGATATGCCCCAGGTGTACTAAATCGAAGCAACCGTTAGTAAAAACAATTTTTTGGCTAGTTGAGCGCCACAATTTAAGCTGTTTTTCTAAGGATGATTTAGTTGAAATCTTAGTTTGAAGGAGTTTCAATTGCTTCATTAGGTTTCGCTTTTCTTTTAGCGAAAGATAAAACAATTGCCGCAATAATTCCGGTGATGATAATCATTATTGACTGAGCAGAGTGAATTAAAACAGCAAGTGTAGCACCTGTAGTTTCGCTTAAACCTATACTTACAATTCCTATGGTTACGGCAGCGTGATAGGGCCCAATACCTCCTTGTACTGGAACCACCATTCCCAAACCTCCAATAACGGTGATGTATAATCCATCGGCAAGTGTAAGATGTGCTGTTTCTGGAATACTATAGAAACAAATAAAAGTCATGAGTAAATACATGGTCCAAATAAGAAGCGTGTAAACCACAAAAAGCCCTTTTTGTTTCATGTAAAAAGCGGTTTGAAAACCTTCTTTTACCCCCATCCAAAGTTTATTGACTTTTTGATAAAGAGCCGTTTTCTTTAAATGATTTCTGAACAAATACAAGGTTAAAGGAATTGCTATCAAACAACCCATAAAAATAATTTTACCCATGCTAATTTCTTCTGTTGCTCCAGAACTAAAAACGGCACCAAAAAAGGCCCTTAATTCTGTAAACTTTAAAATAAAACTAAGGCTAATACAGGCAACAAGAAGCACTAAATCTATTGTACGCTCCAATAAAATAGTTCCAAAAAGTTTATTTACTGGAATTCCGGTAACCTTGTAAAGACTGGTACATCTTACCAACTCTCCGGCTCTAGGAAATATAATGTTAGCAAAATATCCGGCAGCAACAGCCTGTGTGGCATGATTGGCAGATACTTTATAATTCATGGATTCTAAAAGAAGCAACCATCTTAAGCCTCGGAAAAGGTAAGCGGCATAACCAAAAAACATAGAAAAAATAAGCCATTTGTATTCTGCATTCTGCAAATCCAGGAGCATCTTCTCTAAATCTTTGTCTTTAAAAACAATGTATAAAATAGAGAGTCCTATTCCTAAAAAGAAAAGATATTTGAGGGCAGAAAAAAGTTTGGCCTTCATCTAATCTAAAGTGTTGGTTCGTTCGTTAGGAAAAATAAGTGTCGGTTTAAAAATCTTAGCCTCTTCTATAGTCATGCTAGCATAAGTAATAATAATTACAATGTCATCTGCTTGTACTCTTCTTGCAGCAGGCCCATTCATACAGATTTCACCCAAACCTCTAGCACCTTTTATAGCATAGGTTTCGAGTCTCTCACCATTATTAACGTTAACTACTTGCACCTTTTCACCTTCAATTATATTAGAGGCATCCATTAAATCTTCATCAATGGTAATGCTGCCAATGTAATTTAAATCGGCTTGAGTGATTTTTACTCTATGTATCTTGGATTTTACTACTTCTATATGCATGATGCGAAATTAATCAATTTAATTAATTTTCAATAATATGTTATCTATTAAACGAATTTTGCCAGCAAATACTGCAATACAAGCTATATGAGACGACGTACTGTTTAAATTCGCTGAAGGTTCTAGAGAGCTTGGCTTTGATATTTCAAAATACTCAAGCTCTAAGTCTTGATCAGCATTAAATTGATTTTTCATCCAACTTTTTAGTTCCTCAATTGTTCTATTTTGCGCCATTTCGGAAACCTTACTAAGTCTTATGAAAATCTGAGAAGCTGCTTTTTTCTGATGCTGTGTTAGACGAATGTTTCTAGAACTCATGGCTAAGCCGCTCTTTTCTCTAGCTGTAGCGCAGGGCACTATTTCAATAGGGAATTTGGCTTGTGTAACTATCGATTGAACAATGGCTAATTGTTGAAAATCTTTTTCTCCGAAATAGGCTCTTTGAGGTTTAATAAGATCAAATAAACGACTCACAACCATAGCAACGCCATCAAAATGACCAGGCCTGTTTAATCCTTCCATAACCTCAGCCAAAACTCCAAATTTATACGCTCTAGGCTTAAAATCTTGAGGATAAATTTCATCTGTTGATGGAGTAAAAACAAAATCGCAACCAGCGGCATCAAGTAATGCTAAATCTGAATTTAACCGATTTGGGTAATTCTCTAAATCCTTGCGATTATTGAATTGGGTTGGGTTAACAAAAATGGAACAGATCGTAAAACTGTTTTCTGCAAGAGATTTTGAAACCAAACTAATGTGCCCACTATGCAAAGCACCCATCGTTGGCACGAAGCCTAAGCTATTGATATTTAAGTGTTTCCTCAACAACAATGTTAAGTCCTTTACCGTAGATACGATTCTCATTTGCCTTAATATTCAGTAAAACATGGGTTCAAAGCTAAGTAAAAACTTAATAAAGTGTAGAATATTTTGTACTTTCGCACTCTTATTTGACGAATAAAGAAACTAGCATTATGGCTAAGAAAAGAATATTATACGTTTCTCAGGAAATTACACCGTATTTACCTGAAAATGATCTATCTAAAACTGCTCGCTTTTTACCCCAAGCGATGAATGAGTCTGGAATAGAAGTTCGTTTGTTTATGCCTCGTTTTGGATGTATAAATGAAAGAAGGCATCAATTGCACGAAGTAATTCGTCTTTCGGGAATGAATCTAATCGTGAACGATATCGATCAGCCCTTAATCATTAAGGTTGCTTCTATTCCTCAAGCGAGAATGCAAGTATACTTTATAGACAATGAAGAGTATTTTAAACGCAAGTTTACAACGCTTGATAAAAAAGGAAATTTCTATGGCGATAACGACGAAAGAGCTTTGTTTTTCTGTAGAGGTGTAATTGAGTCGGTTAAAAAGTTAGGCTGGTCGCCAGATATTATTCATTGCAATGGTTGGATGGCTAGCTTTTTACCAATGTATTTAAATAAATTTTACCACGATGATCCGATTTTTGAAAAAACAAAAATCGTATTCTCTTTCTACAAGCACTCTTTTGAGGGAAGCTTAAACGAATCTTTAGCTAAAAAGATGAAGTTTGATGGCTTTTCGCAAGAGGAGATTGTTGGCTTTGAAACTGCAGACAACAAGAAACTTATTGAGACAGCAATAAAATACTCTAATGCCGTTATTAAGGGTAGCTCAGAGCTTGATGCTGACTTAGAGAAAATGATTACATCGTCTAAATTGCCAACTCTAGAATTTGCCGGTAGCGAATACAAAGAGCAATACAAGCCATTTTATGAAAGTTTATTTGAGGATTAATTTATGTTAAAATACATTTTAAGAAGCTCAACACTTGTAGTTGTACTGTCTTTATTTTCTGCCTGTAAAAAGGATTGGAATGAGCTAGGCTCTCAACTTGTGACAACTGAAGACATACAGATGTTACTTGTAGAAGACTTTGAGATTAAGGCAAGTATTCACCCAGAAGATTCTTTATCAAGTTTAAATACAAGTACTTCTTTTTTAGGCTCTATTGCAGAGCCCAACTTTGGGGCTAGTGCAGCTGGAATTTATACCGAGTTTAGAATGCCCTCTTCTGACGTTTCTTTTGGAACAAGTGCCCTAGCAGATTCCATTGTTTTGTCTTTCAAATTAGCCGATTATTATGGCGACACCACTTCAACACTAAGCATTAGTGTAAATGAGATGCTCGAGGAAATTATCAGCACAACAACAGACAACTCTGGAGAAGACAGCACGCTAACCATTTACTCTAATCAAGACTTTTTAGTTGACCAGGCTGGTGTCGGTTCGCTTACATACACTGCTGAGCCCTCAAATAACCCAATTATAAACATTCAGCTATCAAATGAATTGGCACAGTCTTTTCTAGATGCTGATCCAGTAAATTTTGAAGACAATACCGCTTTTCAATCCTTTTTTAAAGGACTGTATATTTCTTGCGAGCAAGTTGCCTCACAGGGGGTAATTTTAGAGTTAGACTTATTGGATGCTTCTAGTAAAATGACTCTATACTATCACAACGAAGATTCAGACTCGCTTAGTTACGATTTTCAGATAAACAGTAACGCGGATAGAATGACTCGATGGTCACACGATTATTCTGCAACCAACATAGAAAGTTTATTTGGAGACGATGACTTAGATGTATCCTATGTTCAGGGTTCAGCTGGATTAAGAACCTACTTAACCTTGCCGACATTGGCTAGTTTAAAAGATTCAAACTATGTTGTACACAAGGCAGAACTATCAATCCCTTACTTTGATTCTGAGAATGACAGTTTATATGGCATTCCTAATAAACTTGGTTTAGCTGCTGTAAATAGCCAAGGAAAGCTAGAAATTTTAGCCGAAGATCAAAATGTGCAGGGCTCAATCTACTTCGATGGGAATTCGAATGCTCTAGAACAAACGTATACGTTTAATATTGCAAGGTACGTTCATAAAGTTATAGAGGAAGGTTATACAAACCAGTTAGCCTTATATGTGCCATCTTCTGTACTAAACCCAGAAAGAGTTTTACTTTCGAACGACAGCACTAAGCCAATTAAGCTTAAGCTGACTGTATCATTACAATAAAAAGAATAATACAACTCCATTTTAAAGAAAAGTATGTGTGGAATAGTAGGGTATTTAGGAGCTAAAGAAGCTTATCCAATATTAGTAAAGGGATTAAAGCGTTTAGAATACAGAGGATACGATAGTGCTGGCGTTGCCTTACTTAATGAAAACGGAATAGAGGTATTTAAAAAACAAGGTAAGGTTATTCAAATGGAAGGAATTGTTCCTGACGAATACCCAAAGGCAAAATTAGGAATTGGGCACACAAGATGGGCTACTCATGGAGTTCCAAACGATGAGAACTCGCACCCTCATTATTCACAATCAAAAAAAATAGCCATTATACATAATGGTATTATAGAAAATTACGCTTCAATAAAAGAGGGTTTAGAGAAAAGAGGCTATGTTTTTAATAGTGAAACAGACACAGAAGTACTTGTAAACCTAATTGAAGAAGTTTTTCTTCATGAAAAGGTTTCCATTGACGAGGCGGTTCGAATTGCTTTAAATCAAGTAGTGGGGGCTTATGCCATTGCAGTTATTGAGGAAGGAAATTACGACCAAATAATTGTTGCAAAAAAAGGAAGCCCATTAGTTATTGGCATTGGAGAAGGTGAATACTACATCGCATCGGATGCCACACCCTTTATAGAATATACAAAACAAGCTGTTTATTTGGAAGAGGAAGAGCTAGCTATTTTATCCTTAAAAAATGGATTGTCTCTTAAAAGTATCACTAACAAGGCTAAGACTCCCTACGTTCAAGAACTGGCTTTGGAGCTAGAGTCTATCGAAAAAGGTGGATACGAACACTTCATGTTAAAGGAGATTAACGAGCAACCAAAATCGATATTTGATACACTAAGAGGTCGCTTATTAGTTGATGAGGGAACCATAAGACTGGATGGTTTTAATGAGTTTGAAAACAAATTTTTAAATGCAGACCGAATTATAATAGTTGCATGCGGAACTTCTTGGCATGCTGGCTTGGTTGCAGAATATCTTATTGAAGATTTGGCTAGGATTCCTGTTGAGGTAGAATATGCTTCTGAATTTAGATACCGAAATCCAATTATTACAGAAAGAGATATTGTTATAGCTGTTTCTCAGTCTGGAGAAACAGCCGACACTTTATCTGCAATAAAATTAGCCAAAGAAAAGGGTGCTACTATTTTTGGTGTTTGTAATGTAGTAGGTTCTAGTATTGCTAGAGAAGCGCATGCCGGTGCCTACACACACGCTGGACCAGAAATTGGTGTTGCTTCTACTAAGGCTTTTACTGCTCAAGTAACTGTTTTTACACTAATTGCATTATACCTAGCCCGAAAAAAAGGAAGCATAACAGAGTCGACTTTTCGCCAACTAATAAGCGAGTTGGACTCTATTCCAAACAAGGTAGCCGAAACTTTAAAGGTCGATGCGCAATCTAAATACATTGCAAGTATTTACAAGGACGTTCCAAACTGCTTGTTTTTAGGTAGAGGAATAAATTTTCCGGTTGCTTTAGAAGGAGCTTTAAAATTAAAAGAAATTTCTTACATACATGCCGAAGGATATCCTGCAGCAGAGATGAAACACGGGCCAATTGCTTTAATAGACGAGGCTATGCCAACCGTAGTTGTAGCAACAAAAACGGAATACTACGAAAAAGTAGTGAGTAATATTCAAGAAATTAAAGCACGCTCGGGTAAAATAATAGCTATTGTTACACAAGGAGACAGCGTGGTAAGTAAAATAGCCGATCATGTTATTGAGGTTCCTGATGTAGATGAGCGGTTGAGTCCTCTTGTAACCACCATACCGCTGCAACTCATGTCCTATCATATTGCAGTTATGCGAGAATGTAATGTAGACCAACCTCGTAACTTGGCAAAATCTGTAACAGTAGAGTAAGGTTATGTGTTCAAAGTTGTAACCCCTACAACCTAATCGTAAAGTTCTCAATATCAATTACTACCACCAAACTTTGGGAATCAAATTATAGTGATTACCAACAGTATTTATTCAATCGAATTTGTGAATATATAGAGAATAATGTAACACCTATTGGATATAGAAAAATATCTAAAATATTCCATGAAGAAGGGTTAAAAACACA
>Ga0257120_1000763_pt1 | contig 22929 bp, 21 predicted proteins | sample SI106_10metaG_FD_190153 | JGI IMG/M metagenome (GOLD analysis project Ga0257120, IMG submission 190153) | Marine microbial communities from Saanich Inlet, British Columbia, Canada - SI106_10 | ecosystem: Environmental > Aquatic > Marine > Inlet | place: Canada: British Columbia | collected... | reverse complement strand
GAAATAACACCAATAATGATTGCAATTACCGTCCAGAATTGTTTTCGATTGAAATTTTGAATACCCTCCTGACTTAGAATTAAGAAAGGTAGGTTTTGATCTCTCGTAGATGTTTTCCATTGGTCGAGATAATGTGTTTTCATCTCTGCTAATACCACGTCACCTGCCCTAAGTTTAAGCTCATGAAGCTTGTCGTGTAATATTTCTTCACGTTGACGGATTGCTAGTGGAGCCGCTCGAAACCTTCTCCTGAAATCGAATTCACGCAAGGTCTTGCCTTCAAGTTCAGAGTTTGTAGGAATAACTAACTCGACAAAAGATGAGTTATCTCCAAAAGTTTCATGCTCATCATCATCTATAAAAGGCATCAATTTCACGCCAAGCTGATCTTTCATCTGTTTGAGCTTGCCGAGATTGCAGCTTACCTTAAGAAAGTCACCAACTTGCATGATGGTATCTCCTTGAGGAAGATTTAGACGAGTATTTTCCCGACTTAATTCAAGGATTTCCATTTCTAGTTCCTTTACTAAAGCGGATGACAATATGCTCATATTCGCAAGAACAGAATTGGGTAAGATCTCTACTTCTGCCAAATAATCAATTAGGGAATCCTCAAGAGCATCTGGATTGTTTTCTTGTCTCGAGGGTAATAAGCGTTGGCCAATAAAAATCATGAATAATGAACCGACAATTACAAAGCATAAGCCCATTGGGGCAAAGTCGAACATGCCAAAAGGCTCAAGCCCATTTTGAACAGCAATTCCATTCACCAAAATATTGGTTGAGGTACCGATTAAGGTGCATGTTCCACCGAATATGGAAGCGTAGCTCACAGGTATTAAAAGCTTGGAGGCCGCTCTGCCTGAGTTCTTTGCAATTTGTGTCGTAACTGGAATCATCACCGCAACAACGGGAGTGTTATTTATAAATGCGGACACCGCGCTAACCACTGCCATCAATAAAATGACACCTCGCTGATAATGATTGCGAAATGTTCGGGTGAGTAATCCCGCAACGAATTGTAGTGATCCGGTTTTAAGAATTGCAGCTGATATCACAAACATGAAGGCTACCGTTAGTGTAGCTGGGTTGCTGAAACCTGATATTCCTTCCTCAGCTGATATGACACCCGTAGAAACAAGAACACCAATAATTAGCAACGCAATTAAGTCGATACTAAGTTTCTCTGTGATAAAGAGAAACAACGCCATTAAGATAACCAGTCCTGTTATTATCGCATCCATGCAGCCGCTAATGTAATAGACTTTATTACCCGAATGATAGATCGATTGTATTCAGTGTGTATCTTGGTCTCAACTTGTTAAAAAAATGAGCGAGACAGAATCTAGAAAATGCAGAGAATGTGGTGAGAAATTATTGGGTAGGTCAGACCAAAAATTTTGTTCAGACCAATGCAGAAACGCCTATAACAATAAACAGAACAGCGATGCGAACAACTTCGTTAGAAATATAAATAACTCCCTGCGCAGAAATAGAAGGATTCTTGATGCTATATGCTCCGGAGAAAAGATAAGGGTCTCCAAAGAAAAATTAATTCAAAAAGGATTCAGCTTTACCTATTTCACCCATCTGTATGAGACAAAGAATGGTTCTGCATATCACTTTTGTTATGAATTGGGATATCTAATATTGAACGAAGATGATGTTTTGATCGTTCGCAGAGAAGCAAGTTAATTCCAAATCGAATGATTAATTGGTTAAAAGTGAGAGCAAACAGTTTTGGGTATGCCTTTCAAGGATTCAGGGTGTTTTTCACCTCTGAGGTTCATGGGAGAATTCATGCAATAGCCGGAATTATTGCTGTGGTTATGGGCCTGATATTCAAGGTGCCAAAATATGATTGGCTTTGGTTGTTTTCCGCAATTACCTTTGTCATATCTTCTGAAATATTTAATTCATCAATTGAAGTATTGGTTGATATGGTCAGTCCCGAAAAAAGCGATGCTGCAGGAAAGGCAAAAGACATGGCTGCAGCCGCGGTAGTAGTTGCCGCCATTTATGCTATGCTGGTAGGTCTGTGGGTATTCGGACCAACTATATATTCTTATCTAATTTCGTTAAAAGCTCTATAGCCGCCTCGCTAATAACTGTTCCAGGGCCAAATACGGCAGTAACTCCTGCGTTGAATAGATAGTCATAGTCTTGTTTTGGTATTACACCGCCAGCCACAACCATGGCATCTCCTCTTCCCACATTTTTAAGTTCATCAACTAAATCTGGCATTAGAGTTTTGTGTCCAGCCGCAAGGGAGCTAACACCAACAATGTGGACGTCATTCTCCATCGCCATTCGCGCGACTTCTGAGGGAGTTGAAAAAAGAGGCCCGATGTCCACATCAAAACCAATATCTGCAAATGAGGTTGCTATAACCTTGGCTCCTCTGTCATGACCATCTTGTCCCATTTTAGCTACTAAAATTCGTGGTCTTCGTCCGTGGTTATCGGCAAAGGAATCTGCCAAGCTCCGTGCCTTATTGAAGGATTCGTTTTGTTTCATCTCACTTGAATATACACCGCTAATACTCCTTGTTTCTGCTTTATGTCTGCCAAAAACATTTTCCATAGCAAGACTGATTTCTCCCAATGTTGCTCTTTGCTTTGCAGCAATGACGGAAAGTTCTAGCAGGTTGCCTTCACCAGTTCTAGCGCAATTTTCGATGGCTTGAAGCGAATCTTTTACAGCATGACTATTTCTGGTCGATTTGATTTGATTCAACCTATCAATTTGTTGTTTGCGAACTTTAGAATTATCAACATCCAAAATGTCAATGTTAGATTCTTCATCCGTTTCATATCGATTAACTCCAACTATAATTTCTTGATTGCTGTCAATACGCGCCTGTTTTTTCGCTGCTGATTCTTCAATTCTCATTTTAGGTAAACCAGCTTCAATTGCTTTTGTCATACCTCCAATTTCTTCAACCTCTTCGATTAATTTCCAAGCCTTCTTTATGAGTTCACTGGTCAATTTCTCAACATAGTAAGAACCTGCCCAAGGATCGATAGCTCTGCATACATCACTTTCTAATTGCCAGAATAACTGTGTGTTTCTTGCTATTCGTGCCGAGAAATCAGTTGGTAAAGCAATGGCTTCGTCCAGTGAATTCGTATGTAACGATTGAGTGCCGCCCATTATAGCCGAAAGTGCTTCTATACTTGTGCGGGCGATATTATTGAATGGGTCTTGCTCTGTTAGGCTCCAACCAGAAGTCTGACAGTGTGTTCTCAGAGCCATGGATTTTTCGTTTTCAGGATTAAATTGCCTAATTTTTTTGGCCCACAAAACCCGAGCTGCTCGCATTTTTGCAATTTCCATGAAATGATTCATACCAATACCCCAAAAGAAAGATAGTCGCGGGGCGAAATCGTCAATTTTCAACCCAGATTTTAATCCGGTTCTTACGTACTCTAAACCATCTGCAATTGTATATGCCAACTCAATATCGGCAGTGGCTCCAGCTTCGTGCATATGATAACCAGAGATGCTAATCGAATTAAATTTTGGCATTCGTTGCGAAGTGTAGGCGAAAATGTCTCCTATAATTCTCATCGAAGATGCTGGTGGGTATATATAGGTATTACGCACCATAAACTCTTTAAGAATGTCATTTTGAATTGTTCCACCCAATAGCGCGGCATCAATACCCTCTTCTTCCGCAGCTGCTATGTAAAATGCCATAATTGGAATTACGGCACCATTCATTGTCATTGATACCGACATCTTATCCAAAGGGATTTGATCAAACAATATCTTCATGTCTTCGATGGAGTCAATCGCAACTCCAGCTTTACCAACATCACCCTTTACTCTTTCATGATCGCTATCATAACCCCTATGAGTTGCCAAATCAAAGGCAACGGAGAGGCCTTTTTGCCCTGCGTCTAAATTTTTACGGTAAAAAGCGTTTGAATCTTCTGCAGTGCTAAAACCTGCATATTGTCTAATCGTCCAAGGTCGTATTGCATACATACTTGCATATGGACCTCTTAGAAACGGAGGTATTCCCGCCCCAAAATGAACGTGATCTAATTCTTTTAGATTCTCAATTGATTCGTAGGAGGAGACTTCTATTCCTTCGGGACTAACATGTTTTTCAATTGAAAAATCGGAAGATGACTCATTGTATGAAACCCCTACTAAATCCTGAAAACTTAATTCTGAATACTTAATCATTTGTTCATTATTTCAGAAGGTAAATGCAAGTAATTAGGAAGCAGTTTATATGAGGATTTTTGCGGGCTTTTCTCCTCATTTGAATTGCTGGAATTATACTTGTTTACATTCAGTAATACGCTTGATCCAGAGGAATAGGCGTCAATCAACTTGGATCGGTTTAGCTCAATCTCTGAATTAAGCTGACCTGAAATGGCATATTTACTAAATCCGCCTTTGCTCTCAATTTCTTGAACTATACTCCAAGCTTTGCTAGCAAGAGCGGAAGTAAGGTTTTCTATAAAGAATGAACCATCTGCAGGGTTAAGATTCACCGCCATTCTGGATTCATCTTTCAAAAGGTTCTGAATGTTTCTTGTAATTCGCTCACTAAACTCATTTGAAGCCTTCCATCCAGCGTCCCACGGTTCAATCATTACATATTGTGCGCCACCGCATATGGCTGACATTGCAGAAGTTGTCGCTCGTAAAATGTTGGTATGTTCATCATTGCTAGAGTAACCAATATTCAAATTGGTGGCAACTATATTGGGATTAGCCTGTTTTTGATTTTCATTTTTCAAAATACTAATCCATAGCCACCTTAAGGCTCTGATTTTGGCAATTTCAGTAAGATAGCCAGATCCATTTGCAACTTTGAAGTAAACATTGCTGTTAAAACCATTTAAAGAGCACCATTCAATTGACTGCGATATTATAAATGCAAGTTCTTGAACTACACTGCATCCAAGTCTGCGCAGTCGACCGCCATCAAACATTATCTTGCCGGCAATTGAACGTTCAGAATCATTGCCGGTCTTCAATAGAGAGTGGAAGGGGTCGTAGATTGTATTTCCAGCAATGAAAACGGGAGCAATTGATTCATCAATTCCATTTTGAACAACTTCCTTGGCTGCTCCACGAAAAGGCTTCGTAAACCAAAGAGCTTCAGATCCTGACATTAGAGCATTATGAGCAGTTTTGTTCGCTGCTTGTGCGTCAGTTTCAGTTATCAATGAAAGCAGTTTCCAGGGAGAATCCAAAGGAGGTAACTGACATTGTAAAGTAGGTGGTTGATTCTGCCAAGCTTCAATTTCAAAGCCATCCAAATTGTTCCATATAAGGTAGTCTTCATATGACTTTCCTTTCAATTCTTTGTTTACACGCGCTTTCCAATCATCGGTAGTTACCCCTGAAAAGTTGGATAAGTCAATTGCATTTGCCATAAAGGCGAATATATACCAAGAGTACGAATTTGAAGGCTATTCCTCAGACTCAGGAACAAACACGAAGATGTCTTCATCTGACTTTTTCATGTAGTAGCGTTCTCGTGCAAATTTCTCTAGTTTTCGATTATCGGATAGAAGCTCATTTAAATCTTCTTCAATTTGAATGATTTCTCTTTGGTAGTATTCCCTGTCTTGATTCAATCTATATAGTTCAGCTTTGAACTCTACTTGATTGATGAAATTGTGTTGGTCAAAAAATGCAAGCCATATCACAAAGCATAACGATGTGATTACGTATCTATTTTTTAGATACCAGGGTAGCCTATTCCAAAACTGAATTAACACAAATCAAAGATTGTGATAAGAGGAGTTAGAAAACAAAAAAGGCCGCTCATTTATGAACAGCCTTCTCTGAATTGATTTTATTGGATTAATAGTAAATCCTTCTTCTAACTTTTGAGATTGATTTTGCCAACCTAATTACTTGTTTGGTGTATCCAAACTCATTGTCATACCAAACATAGAGTACAATATTCCTTTTATCTGGATGTACAATTGTTGCATTACTATCATAAACTGAGCAACATGTGTTGCCTACAATATCAGATGATACACACTCCTCATTTGTGTTGTAGTTAATCTGATTAACTAAATCTCCATTGAGGGCTGCCGACCTCAGTAGTTTATCTACTTCCTCAACTGAGGTTTCTTTTGCAATTGAAAGACTCAGGATTGCAAGTGAGCCGTTGGGTACAGGAACTCGAACCGCATTCGCAGTCAATTTGTTTTGCAGCTCTGGAATTACTTTGGTCACGGCTTTGCCAGCTCCTGTTTCAGTAATAACCATATTAATGGCGGCCGAACGTCCTCTTCGCTCTTTTTTATGGAAATTATCAAGGAGGTTTTGATCATTTGTATACGCGTGGACTGTTTCAATGTGTCCTCTCTCAACTCCTAAGTTGTCATGAATTACCTTTAGAACAGGTACTATCGCATTTGTTGTGCACGAAGCCGCAGAATAGATATCTTCCTCTTCATAGTCCAAATCTTTGCTATTTACGGCATATACAATATTTGGGATTTCCTTACCTGGAGCCGTGAGTAAAACTTTACTTGCTCCATTTGCTTTGAGGTGACGACTTAAGGCCTCTCGATCTTTAAAAACGCCAGTATTATCAATGATTAACGCATCATTGATGCCAAATGCAGTGTAATCAATGTCTTCAGGATTATTTGCAGAGATGAAGGAGACTGTTTGACCATTGATAATCAATGCCATGTTTTCGTAGTCTTCCTCTATTGATCCTTGAAAAGGACCATGTACAGAATCATTACGAAGCAAGTGGGCTCTCTTTTTTAATTGTGCGTCATCAATCTTTCTAACTACAATGGCTCTCAATCTAAGTTGTTGCCCTTTTCCTGCTTGCTTGACTAGTTCCCTAGCTGCAAGTCTACCAATACGACCAAATCCGAAAAGAACGACATCTTTGGGTTTAAGTGACTCATCATTTGAAACAGTAAATGCTGCTAGTTTTTCTTGAAGAAAACTTGACATCGCATCAAAATTTCCCTGTTCATTTTGCCATTCAGAACTCAGCCTTCCGATATCCAGCTTAGATGGAGCTATTTCTAATTTTAGCAATTCCTCTGCTAGAGCAGCAGAGTGATTTACTGTAATTGGTCGCTTGACAACAGAGTTGGCGTATTCGTGAAGCTGCAATAATTCAGAAATGCTAGCATCCGTTAGTGTGTTTCTAAATAGAACCAATTCAATACCCTTGTCATAAAGCAGTTTCCCAACGCTATGCTGAAGTTTTACTGCATCTCGTTCTTGACTTAGATATTCATTAAAGTGGTTTTGGTAGTTATCCTTCACCACGTTTTCTATTGCTGTTTTACTCATCGCAATGTGTAGATTTTTGATGAAAAAAGGCCGCAAAAGCGGCCTTAAAGTTATTCTCCTAAGTACATTTTAAGGAGTCGACTTCTCGAATTCTGGCGTAATCTTCGAATAGCTTTCTCTTTAATTTGGCGGACTCTTTCTCGGGTTAAATCGAATTTATCTCCAATCTCTTCAAGAGTCAGCCCATGATTCATGCCAATTCCGAAAAATAATCTAATTACGTCTCTTTCTCTTTCAGTCAAAGTTTCTAAGGAACGCTCAATCTCTGTTTGCAATGACTCACGCATTAAGTCACCATCTGCACTTGGCGACTCGTTATTGCTAATTAAATCAAGCAAGCTGAAGTCTTCATCTTCTTTCAATGGGGCATCGACAGACACGTGTCGTCCAGATACACTCATTGTATCTTTTACTTTTTCTTCAGGAATTTCCAAAGCTGAAGCAAGCTCATCCGCAACGGGTGGTCTCTCGTACTTCTGCTCTAGTTGAGCATAAGCCTTGTTTATTTTATTCAAAGAACCAACCTGGTTCAATGGAAGTCGAACAATTCTTGATTGCTCTGCGATCGCCTGTAGAATTGATTGTCTAATCCACCACACTGCGTATGAAATAAACTTGAAACCTCGAGTTTCGTCAAATCGCTGAGCCGCTTTAATTAAACCGAGATTACCCTCGTTAATTAAATCAGGAAGCGTCAGCCCTTGGTTTTGGTATTGTTTTGAAACTGAAACTACAAATCGGAGGTTAGCGCGAACTAACTTCTCAAGGGCTCTTTGATCGCCTTTCTTTATTCGCTTTGCGAGTTCAACTTCTTGTTCCGCGTTGATCATGTCTTCGCGGCTGATCTCTGTCAAATACTTGTCCAGAGACTGACTGTCCCTATTAGTTATTGACTTGGTAATTTTTAATTGCCTCATTTCTTAATTTTCCTCTCTGTATTGGTTAGCCCAGAAACGGGCCGGCAAAGGTAAAGTATTTTACCTCTCGATGAACATAACACGATGTTCATATATAAAGTCGAATCTTTTTCAAATTAACGTAAGCTATGCTAATATGTTTCAATTATAGTCCGAAGCCATAATAGGCTTTCTTTCCATCTGGGTATATTCCTTCAATCAGAACTCCCCCTTTTTTTGATTCGACAAAATCGAATAATTCATCCTTACTTTTTACATCGATCTCATCGATGGACATAATTATAAATCCTTTCACAATTCCAGCAGAACGAAGCTGTCCAGCCTTAAGTTCCGTGACTCGAATACCATGATTGATGCCTAATTCTGATTTTGTCTCGTCATTAATTTCCTCTAGGATTGCCCCCAACTTCTCATGAAGCTCCAGTTCCTCCTTAAAAGCAACTTCAGCCTCTCCAAATTGATTTCTAAGTATTACAGGAATTTCTATCAATTTGTCGTCACGTGTTAGCGCAATTAAAACCTGATCACCGGGTCTGAATCGGCTGACTTGCTCTTGAAGCTCTGTAACATTCGATACATTTTGTTCAGCCACCTTAACTATCACATCGCCAGATTTTATACCAGCGTTTTTTGCGGCTCCTCTGTCAACAGTTTCTGCAATGTAAATTCCACTTAAACCTTTGAGTCCTTCCTGTTCAGCTAATTGTTGATCTATATTTCTAATACTAACACCCAAGTATCCTCGCTGGACTGTTCCAAATTCTATTAAATCCTTTACAACCTTGGTTACAATATTTACAGGTATCGCGAAGCTGTATCCGGTGTAAGAACCAGTATTAGACTTTATGGCTGCATTAATTCCAATTAATTCACCATTTGTGTTTACAAGTGCTCCTCCGCTATTCCCAGGATTAACAGCTGCATCTGTTTGAATAAATGATTCGACTGCGTTAAATCCGTTCGGACCGTTTGCAAGTATGTTAATATCTCGACCTTTAGCGCTCACTATACCTGCTGTTACCGTTGATTCCAAATTAAATGGGTTCCCAACCGCCAATACCCATTCTCCAATTTTTACATTATCGCTATTACCAAATTCAATTTTTGGCAGTGAATTGTCTTCAATTTTGAGCAAGGCCAAATCTGAACTTGGATCTTGACCAATTATTTCTGCTGTGTATACCTTGTTGTTGTTCATGGCAATTTCAACTTTGGACGCGCCATCAATTACGTGATTGTTTGTCACTATATAACCATCTTCGGAAATGATCACACCAGACCCAGCGCCAGCGCCAATTCTCGGAGGCTTTTCGTAGACTCCATCACCAAAAAAGAAGTGTCGAATGGGGTCAAAAGTGTAGTAACCATCGTTTAGTTCAAATGTTGTTTTCACATGAACTACAGCGTCTACCGTCAGCTGTGCCGCATCTGTAAAGTCTACAGCTTGTGACGGAAGGGAATAGCTTACTTGCTGATTCGTACTTTGATGCTGTGCCCGCAGCCTTTCAATTTCTAGTTGCTTTTTATCATCATTAATGTCGATTTTCAGCATCACCGCGATAGCAATTAGACTACCCAAAAATGACGCAGCTAAATACCCAAGATTCTTCTTCATTTCTATCGATTTTAGTTTTCTCCATTAAGTAGACTCACTTCGCAGTTGTTTCGTTTTACCATACATGTTAATATATGTTAGACATTAATCTAAAAATGTCTGTCATTATTTCGGACGTTTGAAGTCAAGCAAGTGAAATGCAAATAGCCTTTTCAAAATACCATGGTGCTGGCAATGATTTTGTGATTATCGATAATCGCGCTGGTCAGATTGAGCTAAACACCGAACAGATCAGATTGCTTTGTGATAGGCATTTCGGTGTTGGAGCAGATGGACTGATGCTATTACAAACACATGACCAAAGGGATTTCGAAATGGTTTATTATAATTCCGATGGAAACCAAGGTAGCATGTGCGGTAATGGTGGCCGGTGTCTTGTTGCTTACGCTAAAATATTAGGCCAAATTGATAAAAAAACTGAATTTCAGGCTATAGATGGAATTCATAGGGCTATTGTTTTATCAAAGGATACTGTATCATTAGAAATGACTGATGTTCAAAAAATTGAAGCGTTAAATGATCAGGACTTTTTTTTAGATACAGGTTCGCCACATTTCGTGCGCTTTGTTGATGATGTATCGGTAATAGACTTAATCGCTGAGGCTCGACAAATTCGATATTCTCAAAGATTTAAAGAGCAAGGAGTTAATGTGAATTTCGTTTCACAGAAAGGGTCAAATTTAGCAATCCGAACCTATGAGCGGGGAGTTGAGAATGAAACATTGGCTTGTGGCACTGGGGTAACAGCTGCTGCGATTGCTGCGCATAAAAAAGGGATAGTAGATACCAACGTTAAGTTAAAGGCCTTGGGAGGAGATTTAGAAGTGTCATTCGATGTTTCAACTAATGGGTATTCAAATGTTTGGAAAACTGGGCCTGTTAAACTTGTATTCAATGGTAAAATTGAACTGTGATACTACAAGGTAATTCGATTCGACTTAGACAGGCTATTGGAGCCGATGTTGAGACTATTTTTCTTTGGGAAAATAATGTGGAAAATTGGTTTGTAAGCGACACTATTGCTCCTTATACCGTGGCAGATATTGAAGATTTTGTTTTGAATCGAAATGACATTTTTATTTCGGGTCAAACTCGCTTTATTATTGAAGATACAATGACAAACTCCGTGGGGTGTTTAGATCTTTTTGACTTTAATGCCAAAAACAAACGATTGGGCATCGGAATTCTTATTGACAACGAATTTCGTGGAAAGGGATTGGGAAAGGAAGCGGTGAAATTGGCTGTCAACTTTGCAATTGAATCTTTAGACGTTAGAGGTGTTTTTGTGGAAATTGCAAAAAGCAATCTAGGTAGTCAGAAAATATTTGAAGCATGCGGTTTTCAGATAACAGGAGTGAAGCAAGATTGGCTTTGGGATGGGGATGCATTTCAGGATCAACTTTTTTATCAGTTTTTAGTCAGATGAAACCTTGGAAATTCATACTTGGTGTTTCACTTGCCATTGCCATATCAGCTGGCTGGTTAACATGGGATTACGCTCAGCGGTTTTACAGGCCGAATGTCACACTGAACAACTCGCATGTTGAATTTTTCGTTCAATCAAGTTGGGGTTTTAATGATCTTTCAAAAGAGTTGGCAGAGCTTGGATATCTCTCGGATAGCAGCGGTTTTAGATGGGTTGCGGATTATAAAAAGTACAGCCAAAACGTAAAACCTGGGAAGTACTTAATAACAGATGGGATGAATAATAATCAGCTCGTCAATGTGCTCCGGAGTAAAAACGAGCCTTTAAGACTTCTGGTAAGGTCGGTCAGGACAAAGGCCGAGCTTGTAAGTTCGGTAAGCAAAGTTTTAGAGGTAGATAGCACTGAGCTGACGAAGCTCATTAACAATGAAGGATATTGTCAACGATATGGTTTTAGTACTACAGGCATTTTTACATTATTTATTCCAAATACATATGAGTTTTACTGGAACACCTCTGCGGAAGAATTTATAGAACGTATGGCGAGAGAGTTCAAACGTTTTTGGACTCAAGAAAGAATAGATAAAGCTTCTAAGCTAGGGTTGTCTCAAACTGAAGTCAGCACCTTAGCTAGCATAGTGCAATCCGAGCAGGCTGCTCATACTGACGAGAGACCAGTAGTGGCAGGGTTATACCTAAATAGATTAAGGAAAGGGATGAGGTTAGAGTCGGATCCCACGTTAATACATGCCATTGGAGATTTTACAATTAAACGAGTATTGAATGTGCACAAACAAGTGGAGAGTCCTTACAATACATACAAATATGCGGGACTTCCTCCTGGACCTATTTTGTTGCCTGAAACTTCATCTATAGATGCAGTGCTCAACGCAAAAGAACACGACTACATTTTTATGTGTGCAAAAGAAGATTTTTCAGGTTACCATAATTTTTCTGCAAGCTACCGTGAGCATATCAACAACGCCAAACGTTATCAAAGAGCTTTGAATAAAAGAAAGATTTACCGATAGCTAGTAGCCCCTTTTAATTTTCCGTTCCTTTTTCTTTAAGCTTTTATGAGCTGTAACAGCATGTTTATGCTTTCGTTTTTGTGCGTTTCTATGCATATCGCATTTTATCACTCCACAGCACTTATTTTTCTTTCGGTATCCATTTCCTCCGTCCAATGTCATGCAGGATGGAGTAATAATAATTGTGATTAATGAAATCCCTAAAAGTCGAAGAAGAAAACGTCCCATAATAGCAAATTTATGCATGTTTTTTAAGCAAAAGGCAGGCCATTAATCTCCAAGATGATGAATGCTGCTCGAAACGAGAAGTAAATCGGATAATAATATTGATGATTTAATGTAATCTGCGTTCGCTCGATATGCCTGTTCATTTTGCTGGGATGTCCAGATGGTATCTTGATTGGGGAATATCACTCCTGACTTAATCTTAGGTAGGTCAAGGTCTGCGCCCCGAGGATCATATCCGACCCAGCCTTTTTTTCCTAAGTTAACAGAGATTAGATTTTTTATAAAACCAGCCTTCTTGTCTATAAACCAAATGGTTAATGGCAGAAACACAATTGATGAAACTGAAATAAGAAGATTGGAAAAAAATTTATGTCTTGAAATGGCCTTTAAATTCAAATTGTACAAGTCATTGCCAGATGTATATCTATGAGACTTTATAACTACCTGAGGTCCAATAATCCAATTCGAGTTAAGTATTTTGACTTGATACGTTTCATTATTCGAGCGATCGATTAGATTAATTATTTCGGAATACGGGGCGACACTCGAGTCTAATATGATTTCTTGAACCTTTAATTCTCGACAAGCTTGTTGCATATTGTCAATATCCGTCAAGGCTCCATCATATTTATTATCGCCAAGTGAAATTCCAGCGATGAAATCATTCGGAATGTCAGTTTTGTCCAAGAGTTTAGAGGCGGTGCTTAGGGAATTTAAGTCACCAACCACCAGTCTTCTAGATGGAAATAATTCACCGATTACAAATGAGCTTCTCATTGTTTTTGCAGCGGCAAAACGCCATACTATCCCGATAGCGAATGAGATGAACGAGCCAATTAATAGAACAGCTCTAGAAAAACGAAGTGATTCAGGTAGTAAAGCGTAAATAATTAGAAGCGTAATTACTCCAGCTGACCAACCTCGAAACAATCTGATCCACTTCATGGGTAAGTCATGGCTTCCAGAGATGTTTAAAACGATCGAGAAAATTCCTGAATAGATTGGGATGAGCAACGAGATTAAAGAATCAGAGAAATCTTTATTGGCATAAGACTCATAAAAAATGGCAGATTGCCAAAAGGAAAAGTAGATGATTGAGAAATCTAGAATGAGTTGCCAATGACGTCCTATTAACCTGCGAATGAGAGCAATGAAAGCTCGAAAGTAGATTGCTATATTTATCAGGGCACTAAATGCTGAAGCGCTCCCTTTGTCAAAATGTTTTCTTGCGAAAATGATCATCGCTCGATAGAACACGAATACATAATTGACGCTATCTTTTTTTGTGCTTTCGCCTTTGTAATGGATGATTGAAGTGTCAGAAAAGTATACGTTCTTGAAACCTGCTTTTGATATACAATAACTAAGGTCAATATCCTCGCCATACATGAAATAATCTTCATCTAGGTAACCGACTTTTTCGATTACATGCCGAGGCATCATGAGAAATGCACCGCTTAATACATCAACATTATGATTTTCATTTTTATTCAAATAGCCTAAGTGATATTTTCCAAAAGTTTTCGAATTTGGAAAAATACTTGACAGCCCAAAAATCTTATAGAATGCGGCCATGGGTGTTGGCAAACCTCTTTTGCTTTCTGGTAAAAAAGTTCCTAATCCATCGAGCATTTTCACTCCTAATCCACCAACATTTGGGCTGCTGCCAAGGTAGTTGAGACAAGAAGAAAATGAGTCTTCTTGTACCACCGTGTCTGGATTAAGTAAGAGGATATAATCACCTGTTGACCTCTTGATTCCTACATTATTCGCTCCTGAGAAACCAATGTTCTTTTCCAAATACATGTATTCCACCTCTGGAAATAAGTCTTTCATCATTTCCGAACTGCCATCTGTTGAAGCATTGTCCACAACAATTATTTCCACATTTAAGCCTAGTGAGGCCTTCAAAGCAGATCTCAAGCAGTTTTCAAGGTAATACCTTACGTTATAGTTGACTATTATGACGCTTAGCTTCATATTACCAAATCCAGATATTAACCCGAAAAACTACAATGAGCATTTAATTCGTTTTAAATGTTGACTCATAAGGTAACCGAGAAATTATTGACCTACCTAGTGTCACTTCATCGGTGTACTGTAAATCATTGCCAATTGCAACCCCTCGTGATAAAGAGGTAATCCCATAATTATTACCTGTGAGCTTTTTGTACAAATAAAAGCAGGTCGTGTCGCCTTCCATCGTAGAGGGCAATGCAAAAATGATCTCTTTCATTGATTCATCATTGGCCCTTAAGACCAATGATTCTATGTGTAAATCGGATGGGGAAACTCCATCCATGGGGCTAATTACCCCACCTAAAACGTGATAGACGCCATAGTATTGACTTGTGCTTTCAATTGCAAGTAAATCACGCAGATCTTCGACTACACAAATAGTAGATTTGTCTCGCTTCGGATGCGCACAGACTTGACAGATATCATTATCAGCGATATTATGACAGATGCTACAAAAGGTGAGATCTGTTACAAGCCGCTGAATCGAGTTGCCAAAATCCACCCCCGTCTTAGGTTGTAATTTTAAAAGATGCAATGCGTAGCGCATAGCTGTTCTTCGTCCAACTCCTGGTAAAGTTTCGAAATGCTCTACGGTTTTCTCTAAGAGTTTAGATGGTAAATCCATTGGAACGAAGGTAGTGGCTTCTTTGAAATTTCTTCTTTGAATTTATAGCCTAAAAATTATCTAAAGTAGATATCAACAATTCGTCTGAAGAATGCGCTAAATCTACTTTTGTGTTAAATATAAATTGTACAAAAACAATGGCTGATTATGTTATGAAAAAAAGAGATAGTCAAGCACTTTTCGATTGGCGAAAAGAAGTTGTCACAAATGGTGACAGATGACTTTCAATTACTAGATAGATCAAGAACATGGATTGATGCCATTCGAGAGGAGTTCAAATCTGTTGAACCTATTAATGTTCCTCATATTGAAGAAAAGGTGGCTGAAATTGGTGGCTTCAAAATGATGTGATCCGATCAATTCTCTTCAATAGCGTTGGATTATTTCTCGCTTGTTTATTTGGTTTTTTGATCACAAATTCAAACGCTCAGGAGGCCGCAAGAGTGGATTGGAATAGATTTGATTATTATCCAGGTGGAGCGAGAGATGATGGATCAACTTTCGTTATCGATGGGCTTGGCTACTACTGCTGTGGAAATGATTTGTCATTCAACTTACCCAATGATTGTTGGCAGTTTGATCCCAATCAAAACGGTTGGAGTGAAGTTGCATCTCTAAATGGTAGGGCTAGATAGTATTCTCTTGGATTTAGTTCAGATAGCCTGGGTTACGTTTTTGGAGGAATCTTAGACACGGGTTCATTCATAAGCACCTTAGATGTATACGACCCAAAATTAGATTCTTGGATAACTAGGCCGACACCGTTAAAGCCCAGAGCTAAATCCTCTGGAGTTAAAATTGGGGACTTCTTTTACCTTTTTGGTGGCTTAGGTAACTCGGCCATTTTTGGAGATTTTTGGCGTTTTAATCTCGGCTCGGGGGACTGGGAACAATTGGACTCTCCCCCATTTGGTGCACGCTATGATATGATTGCTTATGAGATAGGCGGCATTGCGTATTTTGGGCTAGGTCAGGACACTAACAATTATTATCAAGACATCTGGAAATATGATGTTTTGTCTCAGCAATGGATGAAATTGGACGACTTTCCAGGAAGTATTAGGGTTTATTCATGCGTATTAGATTCCCTGATGGAGCAATACTTGCTGGAGGTGCAGATGAGTCGGGTAATTTATTTAATGAGGTTTATTTCTGGAATGTTGAACTTGAGCGTTGGGTAAAAACAAGTCGGGGCTATCCAATAATGAATAGAGGAATGAGAGGATTTACTTTGAGTGGAATGGTCTTTTTTATTGGTGGTCTTACTTCAAATTTCACCCGGGTACCTCTAGTTTATGAGCTTGATTTTAGGTCAAACCCTAAACAAAGTAATCTGGAAATATGGCCAAATCCTGCTAGGAGGGACGCAGGTGCTTTTATTCAATCCGAATGGAAAGCTAACCAATCTCAAGTTGAATTATTTGACTCAAGCGGCAAACTAATTGAAGTAGAATTTAATTATGTCAATAGAGAACTAATCCACATGGAGACGAGCGCACTTAAAAATGGTGTATACCAAATTCTAATCTATTGGGATGAGTCGGTAGCATCTGCTGCCTTAATTGTCGTGAAATAAGAAAGACCCAATTATTAAATTGAGCCTTCGGTTTTTTAAGAACTACTTCTGATTAAAAACCAAGTTTAGAAGTTGGCATATTCTCTAGAAGGACTCCTATACAAAACAAGCTTTCCGGATCAACTTCATCGTTTTTCCTACCTTTTTCTTTGTCTTTTCCTTCTTCGGGAGGAGGACCAGGAGCAGTTATTCTAATGATAATTTTTTTCGTGACTTCACAACTGAATTCGAAAAACATTGGAAGACCTGCCTCTTCCTCTGAATCTTCGTCAATAGGAACATCCAATGCATCGGATTCATTGTCATATAGAACATCTTTGGATCTACTGTCTAAAACCTGGAATTTTACTGGTTCTTCGACATGCTTATCTTGACAAAGGCTAATTCGGTAGTCTTGTCCTGCATGACCTACAAAGACTAAGTCACTTGTATGTCCCAAAATAAACATGCCACTTTTTGACTGAGTGTTGTACTTCATGTAAGGATCATCAGATCCATAGCATCTTTTTTTATGAAAATTCTTGCATTCTTGTGCATGCAAGGAACTTGTTAGCATTGCGCTAAGGATAATTAGTATTCCAATTAGATTTCTCATTGTAGCCTTATTGTCCTGAATTTGGGTTAGTGAAAGAGTTTCTATATTCTAGCGTTGCGGCCTTAAGATCGTTAAACTCATCTGAAGTCATTATAATGCGATTTCCACCTAAAATGGTGCGTGCGCCTTTCTCACTTTTCTGTTCAGAAATACTCTCTTCAGCAAGCATACTATAGATGTCTGTAATCGATTGTAGCTCTTGTTGCACTTCTTGTATACGAGGTTCCTCGTTGAAGATATTTAAGTAATCAAGAACATTTTCCATAACGAGTTTCTGATCAGCAATACGCTGAATCATTGGAGAAGCTTCACCATAGGTTTCGACCATGCTTGTTAAAATATAAATACTCTCTATGAATCCACCTGCGGCAATAATTGCTAATGTCGAGCCTTTTTCCCCCTCCTCTAACTGTGAAATAATGCGCTGGTAAGAACTTGATGAAATGACTTCGAGTGAGTCAGCGTTATCCATATTACTTTTTACGCGACCTACCATGATTTCATCAAAAACATAAGAGATCCCTAGATCATCTCCCACCTTTCTCAGGTTATCAAAATTCGTTATCGACTCCTGGAATTTTTCGTAAGAGGCTGTGTATGCTATATCCGCAGTTAATCTTCCAAAATTCAGAGCTTGAATTTTTGAGGAAGTATAATTTACTGGGGCCATTGATATTAAGTCTTCCTGATATCCAAGTTTACTTTCCTTAATTATCGCAAACAATTCATTTGGACTCGGCACTTGATAGGAGTTACCGCCTGTAGCATCAAATCCCCAAACTTCAGGTTTATCTTCAACAATCATTGTAGAATCTACGGCTGTAGTTTCTGTTGTACCAGTGTTCTCTCCACCACAAGAAATGAGCGTTAAGGCAACAACGCTTGGTAGGATTAGCCTAATGCAGGGTCTTTTCATATTAAAAGCGATAATAACACTATTGTTTGAGTTCGACAAAAATAAAAATAAATCGATTGATTATTCCTGACTGACACTAATGCCTTTGCGTTTATGATGAGAAAACTCAAATGCTTTTATGATAAGGATAGCATCGAGTTTTCTACAGATTATGCTTCGCTCGATGTTTTGAATTCCGAAGTAAAATGAAATTTTAAATCAGGATAGTTTTCTTGTGCCATTTGCAGCATCCAAGCAGAAGGAGCTAAAAACACAGGATTATCATCTTTATCCAAAGCGACTTCAGATGCCTTAAGACGAATAAACTCTTGCAGCTGTTTGTCATTAGTTGTAGTGATCCAACAAGCTTTATGGAAATTCCGAGGAACTAGATTACAGGATGCTCCATATTCGTTATTGAGTCGATACCTTATAACTTCAAACTGCAGTTCTCCTACTGTTCCAATAATCTTTTTACTCCCAGGTTGCTGAATAAAGAGTTGAGCCACACCTTCATCCGTTAGTTGTCTAACACCTTTTTCAAGCTGTTTTGACTTCATCGGGTCGGTATTAACTACCTCTCTAAAAATTTCAGGAGAAAAGCTTGGTATGCCCTGAAATTCAAAGTCTCTTCCATCGGTTAATGTATCACCAATTTTGAAACTTCCGGTGTCATACAAACCGATTACATCGCCAGGATAGGCTTCTTCTATTCTGTTTTTCTCTCGCGCTAAGAACGAATATGGATTATTAAACCTTACTTGTTTGTTTAGGCGCGTATGGTGAAAGAACTTATTTCGTTCAAACTTGCCGGAACATATTCGAAGAAAGGCTATTCGGTCGCGATGGTTTGGATCTAGATTAGCGTGAATTTTAAAAATGAATCCACTGAAATTTTCTTGATATGGATCTATTTGCCCGATAGTACTAGGCCTTGGAAGAGGAGTTGGCGCTAATTCTACAAAAGTATCGAGCATCTCCTTGACACCAAAATTGTTTACGGCACTTCCAAAAAATACAGGGGCGATTTTGCCAGACAAATAATCTTCACGATTAATTTCCTCATACACTCCATCTACTAATTCTACATCTTCCCTTAATTGGTCTGCATCGGCTCCTAGAATTTTGTCTAATTCAGGATTATTTAAATCTTCAAATGAGACGGCATCATTACTAACCCTAGTTTTATTAGCAGAGAAGAGGTTTAAATCATGGGTATGCAGATTATATACTCCTTTGAATGATTTACCTCTGTTTATGGGCCAGCTTAATGGGCGGACCTTAATGTTTAAATGACTTTCAAGTTCATCTAAAAGATCGAATGGGTCCCTTCCCTCTAGATCGAGTTTGTTTATAAAGATGATGATAGGTGTGTCACGCATACGGCAGACTTCTGTAAGTCGTTTTGTCTGCTCTTCAACGCCATTTACGCTATCGATAACTAGGATTACGCTGTCAACCGCTGTTAATGTTCTATAAGTATCCTCAGCGAAATCCTTGTGACCAGGAGTGTCTAAAAGATTGATTAGTAGGTCGCGATATTCAAAAGACATTACAGAAGTAGCAACCGAGATTCCCCTTTGCCTTTCTATTTCCATGAAATCTGAGGCAGCGGTTTTCTTGATCTTGTTTGATTTTACCGCACCAGCAGTACTGATAGCTCCACCGAAAAGCAAAAGCTTCTCTGTGAGGGTTGTCTTACCGGCATCAGGGTGTGAGATGATGCCGAAGGTCTTGCGCTTATTTATTTCTTCAGAATTCTTCAATTAATCTAAATCGAATTGCGCTAAATGATGTAGCATATGTTTTGATTGAAATCGTATCCAACCTTGATAATCTAGTTCCCCAAAAACCGGATGCGCCTCAATTACATTTGGGTTTCTATCAAAATGGTCGAAAAAGGCAATCATTTCGTTTTCAAGTTGATCAATTGCAGTCTTTAAATTCGCCTTTCGTAATGGTGCCAGTCCATCGCCAAAAATAGGGTTAGTTATGTTTTGAGCATATGGGTCACTACTGAATAAGAAATTCCTGCGCTTCTCTAGCTCTTTACCCTTAAGCATGACTGCAACTTGAGTTCGCCCGTTTGATATTCTCCAGGCTCCTACAACATGCTCTACCATGTGCTGTGGAGTCATTATGCCCCATAACGGTTTTGAATTAGGATCGAGAGCATTTAGCTTCTCGGGGATTGATAAAAACTTGTTCTTATCGACGTTCATCTAGAACCTCTCATCAGATTTGAAGAAAAAATTTCCTTCAATTAAAGCGTTTTCATCACTATCGCTGCCGTGCACCGCATTCTTTGCCTTCGATTCAGCAAATTCTTTTCTAATTGTGCCGTCAGCTGCTTCAGATGGGTCTGTAGATCCAATTAATGCTCTAAAATCAAGAACGGCATTGTCTTTTTCGAGTATGGCAGCTATGATAGCTCCAGAAGACATGTACTGAACAAGCTCACTATAAAATGGACGTTCCTTGTGAACCTCATAAAATACCCCAGCGCGCTCTTCACTCAGGCGTGTTTTCTTCATCGCAACAATTCTAAATCCCGTGGCCTCAATCTTAGCTAGGATAGCACCAGAACTTCCGTTTTCTACTGCTTCTGGTTTGATCATTGTAAAAGTTCTATTTCCTGCCATGTCTTTGCATTTCTAATTGGCCGCGAAAGTATAAATACGATACACGTTTTAGGCATTTGTATGATACTAAATTTGCAGCCCGAAATGAAAAACTATTTCCTTCTTCTCGCAGTTTTAATTTCACTATCCAGAGCTGGGATAGCTCAAGAAATGAAATCATGGAATGGTCGATTTGGCAAGTTGGATTATATCGAATATCAATCTTCAGGTTCTCCCGAAAAATTGTTAATCGTTGATTCAAAGAATGGCGAGTTGACGGCCTTACTCAGCAATAGTTTGATACCAATCACAAATGAATTGAGAGCAAAGTTTGTTTTGCTTGACCTATCTCGATTTGATAGTAAACTCATAAGCGATGCATTTGAAAAAGGAGTTTGGGAAAACCTGAGTTGCAGTTCAACAACGTTTATTAGCATGAATGATAATGTGGAAACATCCCTTGTGTTTATGGAGTATTACAATAGATTTATTTATTTGAACCCGCTTGTTGACTCGACAATTAACAACCTTGTTTTTTCAGATGAGATTTTGATTTCGATCATAAGTGAATTAAGTGCTGAAGAATTAAGCATTACAACGAATGAATTGATTCAAAAAAACATTTGGGTTAATTCTCAAAATGTTGAACATACTAGTCCATTTCCTGCCGAGGCCATTAAATCGAGCTTACTCTGGATGGATTCTTTGAGTGTAATCCTTGAAGATAGTTTGGCTAATGCTCAATTGAGCAAAAGTGCAGGGGTGAAGAAGACAATACCTGAGGTTTTGAGACAGGGTAAATCAATAGAAGTTGAAATTCAAGTATACGAGGCAGGATATTGTGTAATCGAGATATTAGATCTGAGCACCGATGTGGTATTCACAAAAAATGAGCTACTTGGAAAGGGGACACATCTGATCAAAATACCTACTAAAGACCTTGATTGGGGAGTCTATAACTTAGAGATCAAAGGAACCGGATTCGAAACAGTCCAAAAATTTATGATAAGAGGATGATATATCCATGGGTTAAGATTAATAGAGGGCGCGAAAAATCAATTGAGCGATTTCACCCTTGGGTATTTTCTGGATCGATAAACTCTGCAGAACGCGAATTGCAGGAAGGTGAACTAGTTAAGTTGGTTGATTCCGAAGATGAATTTTTGGCAATTGGACATTGCTTTAGTGGCTCGTTGGCGGTCAAAATTTTGTCATTTGAAGATGTCGAAATAAATCAGAGTTGGTTTAATGAGCAAATCGAGTCGGCCATTAGCCGCAGAAGCACACTCAATTTGCCATCAGAAGAAACTAACGCATATCGATTGGTTCATGCAGAAGGTGATGGCTTATCGGGACTAATTATCGATGTATATAAGGATGTCGCAGTCATACAGCCTCATAGCGTTGGAATGGAGCAATCACTTGTTTTGATTGTTAACTCCTTAAAAAAAATCGGGTTCTCGAAGATTGTTCATAACCCAGTCGGTAAAGGGGAAACAATAACCTTAGCTGGAGAGATTTCAGAGCGAGTGGAAGTCCTTGAAAACGAGGCTAAATATTTTGTGGACCCCATAAATGGACAGAAAACAGGTTTTTTTCTAGACCAACGTGAGAATAGGTTTTTACTCAGAAACTATGCCCACGATAAAAGTGTTTTAAACGTGTTTAGTTACACAGGTGGTTTCAGTATTTCGGCTCTTCTTGGTGGTGCAAAACAGGTGTTGAGTTTAGATAGTGCTTCAGCAGCATTGGATATTTGTGAAGAGAATGCACGTCTGAATAATCTGGAATCAAAACACAATACTATTAAAGCCGATGCGCTAGTTTACTTGCAAAAAATGCAAGACAAGTTTGACGTAATAGTGCTCGATCCTCCGGCTTTTGCCAAGCATAAAAGTGCTCGGCATAATGCTATTCAAGCGTATCGCAGAATTAATGAGGCCGCCATAAATGCTTTAGAGAAGGGTGGGATACTTTTTACCTTCAGTTGTTCTCAAGTTGTTACTCAGCAACTGTTTTACGATACCATTGCTAGCGCGGCAATGAACTCGAAACGAAAGGTGAGTGTTCTGCACA
>Ga0257120_1000761_pt1 | contig 22988 bp, 22 predicted proteins | sample SI106_10metaG_FD_190153 | JGI IMG/M metagenome (GOLD analysis project Ga0257120, IMG submission 190153) | Marine microbial communities from Saanich Inlet, British Columbia, Canada - SI106_10 | ecosystem: Environmental > Aquatic > Marine > Inlet | place: Canada: British Columbia | collected... | reverse complement strand
AATCCATTGGCTTCGATGGGAAATTTGCTAGTGCAGGATGATTACTTCAGAATTGACGCAATTCTTCTTCCTGTTGGTATTTCCTTTTTTACCTTTCAAATAATTACCTATGTAGTGGACATCTATCGAGGGAAGCTCAAACCAGTCAATTCTCTGCTAGATTTTGGCTTTTATGTATCGTTTTTCCCTCAGTTGGTGGCAGGTCCAATTGTACGGGCAAATGAGTTTATACCTCAGCTTCACAAGAAGAGCATTCTGACTCATGCTGAGTTTGGTTTAGCCCTGTTCATGATAATGAAGGGGATGTTTAAGAAAATGTTTATCGGAGATTATATGGCGGTCAATTTCATTGACCGGGTATTCGCCAATCCATTAAGCTACACAGGAGTGGAGAACATTACTGCACTGTTTGCATACTCACTTCAGGTATATGTCGATTTCAGTGGCTACACGGACATAGCCATTGGCCTTTCGCTGTTAATGGGTTTCAGATTGAGCGATAATTTCAATTCGCCATACAAGGCGGTGAGCGTTGGTGATTTTTGGAGGCGCTGGCATATTTCATTAAGCACATTCCTGAAAGACTATTTGTATATACCTATCGGAGGAAACAAGCACGGAGCAATCCGAACGAATATCAATTTGATGATAACCATGGTGTTGGGTGGGCTTTGGCATGGTGCCAGCTGGAATTTTATCACATGGGGTGCAATAAATGGAGTAGGGCTGCTCGTTTACAAATCATGGAAGATGATTAGTCCCTATGAAAAGAACACTCATTGGGCGGTGCGCGTTTGGCGGATTGGCTTCACTTTTACCTTCATCACTTTTACAAGAATTTGGTTCCGAGCACCTGACTGGCAAGGAGTTGTGAAGTTTTTTTACCAAGTAAGGACCTATATGGGCTGGAGTATTATTCCAGATTTCATCGCTGGGTTTAAGTACACATTGCTTGTTATGATTTTAGGATTTATCACTCATTGGTTAGGCTCTGATTTTAAAACCAAGTGGCGAGACAAGTTCATTAATGCGCACCCAATCTATCAAGGATTGATATGCGTTGCTGTTGTCATTTTGATTTACCAAAGCTTAAGCGCAGAGGCGCAGCCCTTCATATACTTTCAATTCTAACTACATCTTCATTACAGTCTGATGAAACACTTCTTGTTCATTGGAGATAGAAAGAATGTATGTTCCCGCTGGAAGGGAAGAAATATCCAAAATTTCACCTGGCCGTATTTTTTGCTTCATAAGTGCTTTTCCATCAATGCCTATGACATTTAGATCAGAAATCTCATTCATACCTGATATTTGAACTAATCTATTCGTGGGGTTCGAGAACATTTTGCAGTCAAAAGCAATCTTATGAGATTTTTCAGCTAGAAAAAGCGTTTAAACAGCTGCCAAAGTAGAACTACAGTAATGATAATGGCATAGGTTTTCCAGCTTGTTTTTTTTGACACCTCATCCTGCTCTGTCAATTTAATGGGTTTAACCGGAAAATACTTAATGAAAGGCTGGGAGAGGATGTCCAGTCCCTCAGCGCCATCTAGCCGACCACCAAGTCTGCGCTTGGCTATTTCAAAAGTGAAATCCTCCATTATCTGTTCTTCGCCAACGTCTTCTTCCGGATCCAGTTCGCTTTTCCAATACGTGGCTTTCTTCTTTACGAAAGAGTCCTTATATATTTCCTCTTCCTCTTTAGTGCGCTTGCCATAGGACTTAACTCGTTCTCCGTCTGAAATGGTTTTGAGTCTTAGCTTCTTTCCATTTTGGATGAGCGAATAACCGTGATAGTTGCTGGTGCTGTGACAGGCAACGGTAACAATTTCGGAAGTTGGAAAAAGCTTACATAGTTGCCTCTCCTCTTTGCACAGCCTCAAGCTAAGCGGCATTTCTAGCGATTTTTCGGTGATGCAATACCCATCACTAATGATGATGTTTCCATTGTACCTTCCAATGCCAATTGAGCCATCATCTAGGTTTATACATTCATCAAAGCTTGAATCGGATTGAGATTCTATTTCTCCAATACCCAGAGATTTAAGAATCTGTGCATCGCTCACATTATTGTCACTCGATTCAATAAGAATCAATGAAGTCTTCCAGCCCATGTTTATTGGAGTTTTTCTCCGGTTTGCTCAAAATTAATCACATAAGCTGGCATAGGTACCAATCCGTGAATGAATCCAATACTTTCGCGGCATGGAACTTTCAGTATTCAATATCTTGGATTTGCTTGGAACGCTCGCCTTTGCTGTATCAGGTGCCTCATTAGCGATCAAAAAACAGTTTGATCTTTTTGGGGTGTTTGTCTTGGCTTTTGTTACGGCTATTGGAGGTGGTACAGTGCGCGATATGCTCAAAGGCAATACTCCATCGAATGGATGGATAATAGCTTTCTCATCATCACCATAGCGAGTGGGGCGGGACTAACCTTGTTGTTCAATCCATACATCAATAAACTCGGTTACATTGTATATCTCTTTGATGCTATAGGACTCGGGCTGTTTACCATGGCAGGTATTCAGAAAGGATTGAACATGGATTTGAATATTTTTATCTGTATTTCACTGGGTACAATCTCAGCCACTTTTGGCGGATTACTCAGAGATATCATTACGGGTGATAAACCGATGTTGCTCACCTGAAAGGAGATTTACGCCATTGCCAGCGCCTTGGGTGGGGGCTCTTATTTTGCGCTCGATACGGCTGGGCTGCCGACTGAAATCAATGTGCCGCTGACTATTGTTGTTGTTTTTCTTATCCGACACATCACATACAAAATGGGTGTGAAGCTGCCGAACGTGGATGAAAATGGCAAATGGAGCGTGAAAGACTAGTTTTCAATACTCAATACTCAATACTCAATAATCAATACTCAGGGTACTGCCTTTCAGTTAGAGCGAGCACACCACGGAGCGATTGTGTCGGGAACAAAAGGCGAGAAAATATACCGAGAACCTTACTTGTGAAGCAAGCATAATTCAGAGAGCGAAATTTTAGTGAATTGAGATCTCACCAACTTCAGAGTCGCAGTCTTGCTCAAACTTGCAGCATTTGGCTTCTTTGCCCTCGCAGTCTCCATCATCACAAAGAATCTTATAAGCATATCCTTCGCAATCCGGGTCGTTGTATTTGATTAACGCGATGGTTTCGCCATTCTTAAGGTATTTGACCATTCCGTCTACGATGCAGCCACAGGATTCATCTATAACTAGTTCTTCAACAATGATTTGCTGCATGGAGTTTCCGCAGCGACCATCTTTGTTGTGCTCGCGCTCTATTTCATTTTCGTCCCACTCATTGCTAAAATCCTCATCGCCATCCCGTTCTCCGTCTCTTTCATAATCATCGTCATCATGATCTTCGAGCTTGTCTTTCAGCCAGCCCATTGCACGGCCTTTTCCTTCAAACTTTTCATCTTCGCAAAAGGTGCACTTGTTATCCTTTTCGCAATCTTTATCAAGCTTACCACAAGAGAATGATATGAAAACAACAAGAGCGAGGGAGAGTAGTTTTGATAGAGACATTATCTTTTATTTTGCTTGCAAGATATTCATTACTAGGTAATTCATTGAAGGAAAAGTGAATTTATTTTTCAACCATGCCATCAACGATGGTCAGCTTTCGATCGGCCATCTCGGCCAATTCTCGATTGTGGGACACAATCACAAAAGTTTGGTCAAACTCATTTCGCAAATCAAAAAACAGCTGATGCAGTTGTTCTGCGTTTTTCGAATCTAGGTTTCCAGATGGCTCATCAGCGAATATTACCGATGGTCTGTTAATCAGTGATCTAGCTACTGCTAAACGCTGTTGCTCACCTCCACTCAATTGATTCGGTTTGTGATTGATTCGGTCTGCAACACCTAAAAACTTCATAAGATCTAAGGCTTTTGCTTCTGCTTCTTTCTTGCTTAATCCTTTTATTAACGCTGGCAGGCAAACATTCTCTATCGCGTCAAATTCAGGTAACAATTGATGAAACTGAAAGATAAAACCAATAGAAGTGTTTCTAAACCGACTTAGAGCCTTGTCATTGAGGCTAAGCACATCTGTTTTGTCAATACGCAATGAACCGCCATCCGCACGATCTAAGGTGCCTAGAATTTGCAGCAGGGTGGTCTTTCCAGCACCCGAGGCGCCCACAATGCTCACGACCTCTTTTTTAGCAATGCTCAAGTCTATACCTTTCAGCACGGTTAACTTGCCATAACTCTTAGTGATCTTGGATGCTTCAATGATTGCCATTACTGCGAATGTAGTAGTTAGATGGGTTTACATTTGTCGCAATGTCAATCCAAGCCATACTGAGCAGAATTTCGATTTTTTCGGTGATTTCGATCATCAGTATCGGGGTTTATGTTGATCAAGGGCAATGGCGATCGGAGTCCATGATTCGAGGCGATGCCCATGGCTATTGCGCCTATCTTGCTTCTTGGGTGATTTACCAAGACTTCACCTTTGACTTTTATCCTGACCTTGATGCAGAGACCAAGAACCGGTATTGGTTGAATCAACATGAAGGCTTACAGCCTTTTCCCAAACTCACAATGGGTGTGGCAATGTTGCAACTACCGGGATACTTAATGGCACATTGGCTTGCGGGGCTGCTTGGCTTCGCTCAGGATGGGTGGTCAGCGCCCTATCACTTTTCAGTTGGATTTAGTGGATTATTGGCCTTTTTAATCGGATTGTTCTTTATCCGTAAGTCGCTTTTGAAGCGCTTCTCAACTACTGTTAGCGACTTGTCGGTTATCGTTATAGCCCTTATGACCAATGCATTTTACTATGGTGTGTTGGATGGAGCGCAATCGCATATCTATTCGTTCATGCTGTTGAGTGTTGCTGTTTATCTCTTCGATCGGTGGGCAGAAAAGAGGGCCTTAAAGGATTTTCTGATTGCCTCATTTTGCTTTGGATTGTTAGTGTTGATTCGGCCTACCAATGGTATTATTTTGATTTACCCATTACTTTATTTTATGATTAATAAAGAGTTGGTAAACAGATATTTGATTAAGTCATTGTTGATTGGATTGCTTGCTTTTTTATTGCCGCTTATTCCTCAGCTTGTTTTCTGGAAAATGGTATCCGGAAGCTGGGTGTTTTATAGTTACGGGGAAGAGAGTATCTATTGGTTAAGCCCCCACATTTGGGAAGGCCTTTTCAGTTTCCGAAACGGTTGGTTGGTTTATACACCTATCATGTTGCTCGCATTTATTGGTGTTCCTTTTCTAAAGAAAATAGACCGTTCCCTAATGTGGGCTTTAGTCATCATTTTACCATTGCACGTATATATCGTTTTTAGTTGGTGGTGCTGGTACTATGGCAGTAGTTTAAGCATACGGCCAATGATTGATTTCTACCCCATTTTTGCCTTCGCTATCGCGGCTTTTCTTCGATTCATCTTGACTAGAAATGCAGTGTTATACCCTATGTTTATTGGGCTTTTTGCTTTGCTTATTTATAACAATGCACTACAAACGAGTCAGTATGACGAGGGTTTACTCTCGGGTAGCGACATGACAGGCGCGGCTTTCTATACCTTGTTTTTGTATTCAGATCCTCCATCCAATTTGAAGCTGCTTGGCTTGTATGAAGCTCCTGATACGGAGCGACTGCTCTTGGGGCAGCCTGAGCGTCAGAAGCGAGATACACTTGTTGAAGAGTCGTGGCGTTTGGATCAGGTTTCTGTCATCAATTCAACAAAGCAGTTTGGTCAAAGTATTGTAATTCCTGCCACGGACTTTGAAACGCCCTTCGATCGCATAATGCATGTAAGTGCTGAATTGAAGGCGAGTGATATTGAGAAGTACCGAGCTTATCTTGTAATAAGCTTTGATTCAGATGACACTACCTACGGATATTACACTGTTGAAATTCACAAACAATTGGAACTCGAAAATGAATGGATGATCGTGCATGCTTATGTTCGGAAACCCACTGACTTACCAGCCTCTAGTAAAATGAAGGTCTATCCCTGGTATCAAAAGGGGGAAGGACAATTGGAGGTAAGGAATGTGGTGGTGCAGCAACTCGACTGCCCATATCAAGAAGCGCTCTAGTCTCTGATTAGATTGTATTCAATGGCTTTTTCAGCATTGCTCTGCTTGATCCTAACCAGGCCCACTTTGTATTGATAAATCAACTCGCTGTAGGATACTTGCTCTGTATTCTCCCGCTTATCGGTGTAGTTCATTTTAATCAGCTCATCTGATGTTAATACCAATACTGGATGCAGGGAGTCCAGCTCTGGGATTAGCTCCAATTTGTAAGCGATTTTGGCGTCAAAATTCATGGTCGCTTTCTCATCCTTTTGAAAGTCATAAAACACCTTCATCTCGATGTTTGCATCCTCAAAATGAAACTTGGTCGGGGGTAATAGATCAGCTACATATTCCTCCGGATAGCCGATGGTATTAGGTTCGAAATAGCTCTGTTTTACGCACTCAATGGTGTTGTCTTTACCATATCGCTCAAAGCTCCGGTTGATCGGAGTGGAGTCGCCATGAAGCCAGTAATGACTCACCTCTAAATTGCCTTTCTTGTTTTCAATTATTCGCTGATTCAAGAACATGCGAGCAGTCCATTCTCCTTCGTAGTGTTCATATACCCTGAAATAGTTTGTATCGGATTTTGGCCAAATAATGTAGTCCTGAATTTGAACTTTTGATTGAGAGGTAGTTTGCCTATCGCAGCCAGAGCTGGCTTGACTTCCAAGTAATAGAAAAAAAGACCAAGCAAATATTTGGCTGGTAATAGCTATGAGCGTTGATTGCATCGAAGAACAAAGAAAAGCCTAAAATGGAGACCTATGCAATTCATTGGGCATAAGTAGTCGTGAAAGTTAACCTTCAGAATAGAATTCTAACTAGGTTTGCGTGTGTCTGAGTCAATAGAAAACAACGCGATTTTAACGCTTTCTGAAGAAGAACAAGCGGTGCTCAAAACTGTCCTGTTTTTTGATGCGTTTGATTATCCATTGAAGCCCTCGGAGGTTCATCAATATGCGCCAATCAGCATGAGCCCGCTGAATGTTTTGCCTTGTCTTAACTTCATGGTCAATCATGGATTGTTATTCCAACATGGTAGTTTCTTTTCATCATCTAAAGATGCTGTCATCGGTAAAAGAAGGCAAGATGCTAATGCGGCCGCTGAGTCCAAGTTGAAAGTGGCGCGAAGATTCGCCTCATTGATCAGTCGCTTTCCTTTTGTGAGATCCATTGCCATTACGGGTAACTTAACCCGAGGCTTTGTTATGGCCGAGGATGATTTGGAATTTTTCATCATCGCTAAATCGGGTCGCTTGTGGCTTACTCAAGCTATGTTGCAAGGGTTTAGAAAGGTGTTTCTGTTGAACAACAGGCACTATTTCAACATGAATTATTTCTTAGACGAGGCTCAGCTGGAAGTGCCAGACAAAAACTTGTTTACGGCCACACAACTAAAAACACTCATTCCTGCTTATAACGCGGAGCTTTTTGTGCGTTTCGTTGATGCCAACAAATGGACATCCGAGTTTTTGCCAAACATTAAACCCACCAAGGTTGATGCGCTAAGCCCCGTCAGCACTTACCCGATCAAAGCAACCTTAGAAATGTTGCTGAACATCACCTTTGGCGCCATGTTCGATAAATCTTACAAGCGTTCTTCGCTTAGCGTCTGGAAAAAAGAAAAAGACTTATCACAATCAGCAGAAGCGATTTTGGAAGTTGGAAGCTATATTTCAATCCCGCTGGTAGAAAAGAAACAGCAGAATATTCTGGAGGCCTATTCGAGTAAATCTGAAGCCTTCAAGTCGCAAAACGAAACCAATTTTTCCTAACGCTGTTCATCCATGCCTCAAAGCTTTATCGCTATTAATACTATGAATTCACTTTCTTACTGACCATGGCAGGCTTGAAAACAAAGGCTTCTGTGCCCTTTATTCTTTTCATCATTTTTATGGACTCCTTGGGTTTTGGAATCATCATTCCGATCATGCCTGATTTGATTATCAGTCTCACAGGAGTAGGGATGAGCGAGGCCTCAGAGTATGGTGGATACTTGTTGTTTGCTTATGCCATTTGTCAATTCATCTTCTCGCCCGTAGTGGCGGGTGTCAGCGATCGATTTGGTCGTAGAATGGTGCTTTTGCTTTCCTCTTTCGGTTTTGCGGTTGATTACTTGTTTTTGGCATACGCGCCTACCTTCATCTTGCTGATGATTGGCCGCATTGTATCTGGCGTAATGGGATCAAGTTTTGCCACTGCTGCGGCCTATATTGCTGATGTTAGTGAACCAGCCAAACGAGCTCAGAACTTTGGATTGGTCGGTGCTGCTTTCGGATTTGGATTCATCATTGGTCCGGCTGTAGGTGGAATCCTAGGAGAAATAGGTATTCGCGTCCCCTTCATCGCAGCGGCTATTTTGAGCTCTGTAAATGGCATCTACATCCTCTTCGTATTGCCCGAATCCTTGTCATTGGAGAATAGAAGGCCCTTCGATATTAAACGTGCAAACCCATTCGGGACATTTAAGCAGTTAGCAAAGCACAAAGTGATACTAGGCTTGATTGTATCCATGATATTCGTTTATATCGCCTCATACGCTGTTCAGAGCACGTGGTCCTTCTTCACCAAGTACCAGTTTGATTGGACCAATGCTGAAGTGGGTTATTCCTTAAGCTTTGTCGGTCTTTTAAGTGCATTGGTGCAAGGTGGATTGATTCGGGTGGTGATTCCGAAAATAGGAGAGAAGCGCGCGGTTTACTTGGGTTTGGTGTTCTATTTCATCGGTCTTGTGTCTTTTGGATATGCCTTGGAAGGTTGGATGATGTATGCCGCGATGGTTGTATACTGTTTGGGCGGAATTGCTGGCCCAGCTCTGCAAGGCATTATGTCAAATCAGTTGCCAGCCAATGAACAAGGAGAGTTGCAAGGAGCGAATTCAAGCCTCATGAGTGCAACGGCAATTGTTGGTCCTTTGCTCATGACACATGTTTTCGCCATGTTCTCTGGTGATGATGCTTTGTTCCATATTCCAGGTGCTGCCATGTACCTGGCTGCAGTATTTGTGTTGTTATGCATATTTTTGACATGGAGAACGCTAAGAAGCTTTCAGTCAGCAAACTAAATCATTTTATTTACGCCTATCCCAAACAAGGCGAGGTCGAAGCGCACCGGGTCAACGGGGTCAAAGGCTTTCAGCGAATTAGTGAGTTCATCCACGGCTTTCCAGTCGTTTTGCTTGCGCTTTAATAGTCCTAAATGACGGCCAATATTTCCGGTATGCACGTCCAATGGCATCATCAAGTCAGCTGTTGGAATCGAATTCCAAATACCGAAGTCAATGCCTTCTTTGTTGGATCTCACCATCCAGCGTAGGTACATGTTGAGTCTTTTGGCGGACGATCCTTTCATCGGATTACTTACGTGCTTTCTGGTTCTACTCAGGTGTTCTGAGTTAAAAAAGCTGTCATGGAAATTGGATATGCGCGTCAAGGCGCTGTCTCCTTGAGAAAACACATGCTCTATTCCGCCTTCGCTTTGATACATCTTTTGCAGCCGATAGATGAAGTATTGCAAGTCAATGTGGTTGAAGGTTCTGTGCACAAATCCTTCGAAGCGTTCTAGGTCTTTTGGGCTGTGGTTCAGCACAAAGTCATGGGGTTGCTCCTCCATGAGTTCCATCATTCGGTTCGCGTTTTTGATGATGGTTGGTCGTTGGCCCCAAGCAATAGTAGCAGCTAGAAAACCTGCTATTTCAATGTCTTCTTTCTTGCTGAAACGCCCTGCCACACCAATCGGATCTAGATCGATGAAGCCCGGTTTGGCATAAGTCGCGTACGCGTCTTCTAACAGCGATTGAAGATCTCGTTTTTTCATTTTGGCGAAGATGGACATTGTATGAATTCAAGACCATCAACAAATACTGCTAGGGTCTGTTGCGTAATTTTGCAGTTATGAAATTCACACTCACCATTCTCCTCACAGCGTTGTCCATGCTTGCCATGGCTCAAGCTCAATTTGTCAGCCCCATTGAAGGTACTTATGGCGAAGACTTCCTACTTGTAAATTATGTGGATTGGGGCGCGGCAACTAGCATTAAGGACAATCACTGTTCTTCGAAGTCATATGACGGCCACCAAGGGACAGATTTTGTCCTGAAGAGCTTCCGACAGATGGATGAGGGAGTAAACGTCTTAGCGGCAGATAGCGGAGTGGTCATTTTTACCCACGATGGAGAATTTGACCGAGAAAAGGTGTCTGTCATTTCCAAAGGATTGGGAAACTACATCGGAATTACGCACGATGGTGACCTTCAGACCTACTATGGCCACCTTAAGAAGAACTCGATTCTAGTAGATGAGGGCGACACCGTTTATGCCGGTCAAGTCATTGCTCAGGTGGCGAGCAGCGGTAACAGTACCGATCCACATTTGCATTTTGAGTTGTGGTACGACAGCACCTTCTACATCGATCCCTTCCAAGGGCCTTGCGGTAACTTCAGTTCCTACTGGATTGATGAAATGCCCTATGATTCTTCCTTTATTGTCTTGAATTCATCGACTTGGAATGGACTACCCACCTTGGATACCCTGCGTGAAGCTCCTCTGATGGTGGACACCTTCGATACGCTGGATACATACTTCACCTACTGGTCATTAATGCATGGATTGAGGGACGGAGATACCTTCAGTCTTGATTGGATAACACCGGATGGTTCTATCTGGTCTGAAAATACATTCTGGCTCGGAATGGATTGGTGGTACTATTACTATTGGTCTTACATCGAGATTCAGAATTCGATGCCTTACGGTGAATGGACCGTTAATTTTTATCGAAACGAAGTATTGGAGGACTCTCGAAACATCTATTATCTGGAGCCTGAAGTGGTCATAGACGATACTGCGGATAGCAGTTTATTTATAAATGACCAGCTTATAAGCCCATTGAAGCCAAAAATTTGGCAGCATCAAGATTTAGCTCTGAACGACCTGAGTGTTGAATGCCACTACGATCTCTATTCCATGCAGGGTGCTATTGTGAAGCAAGGATTGACAAGCTCCTCGCAGCCTGTTCAGCTTGGTTCATTGAGCCTGGGCGTGTATGTGCTGTCCATTAGAAACGAAGAATTCGGGCGCCTGAATAAGTGGGTGGTGGTAGAGTAGGATAATGAGACGGGATTCGATTGGAAGAAGGAGGCCGTCTCTAGTGCTTGTGTTCTACTTTAGAAGAATGCAAAGCGAAAACAGCGATCAAAAACAAATAGGAGACGAAGCCCTTGCCTGCGCAGTCTGGTCTTATTTCACGCTATCAAAAAAGAAAACCTTAAAACCGCTTTAACTTTTAATACAAACCACATGAAAAAGCCACTTTGGGTAAGCGTTCTTTTAATGGTTGGGATCATTGTCACTCACTATTTCAATCAGTCCTTCTAGATTTCGCTCATTTAAACTCCAAAAGATGTGAATGCTGAAGCTCGAAATCTGTCAATTATGGTATTGTTATACCCAAAAAATGCAAGTGCTAAGTTGTCAATATCATTATGAGGTGTATTGTCTTTCTTCCAAGAGAAATTCAACCGCGTTTATGAATTGTTTTCCTTCGAATTTTTAGCTTATTTCAGTTTGCTACTTATCAAAAATTCTTGTAATTTGGGAAAGAGCAAATGCAATTTACGTGGCGCAGTTTTGACTTAAACCCACTGGCGCAGCGCCATCACTTTTTTAGTGGCGCATCCAAGCGCCAAGTATATGCGCCACTGCCTGCTGTAGGGTGGCGCATGCGCCAATAAAAGTACTACGCCAGTCGCGTTTTCGATTTATAATGATTGAGCTTAGTGGGTTTTTAGCTAAACAGCCCGAGCACCCAAGTTCCTCTGAATAAAGGAAATGGCTTCCAGGTTGAAGGTGAGCGGCTGCTCTACATTCACCACATGGCCGCAATTGGGAATGACCATCAACGAAGAAAGGGCGTGCGTATCGCACTGCTTTCTCACTGCAGGTAAAAACATGTAGTCTTCCTCACCCATGATATATAGCGTGGGTATGGACGGAGCCTGCGTCCGAAATAATTTGAGCAATGGGTTTATCTCCGAAGCCAGCGTAAACCAGCGTTTGAATTCGTTTTGGTACAATTTCTTGGCTTCCCGAACAAACAACATCCTCGACTCCTTGTGCTTGGGTCTAGGCATGATAATCCAAGCAAAGAATTTGTACAAGAATATGTAGGGAACCACCGACTTTAGTAATACTCCTAAGCGCATTAAGAATTGGCCTCTTAAGTTGAGCTGCAATATTGCTCCACCCATTATTTGACTGGATATTCGCTCAGGGAATCGATCACTCAACTCTCGAATTATAACCGTGCCCAATGATATTCCGATGAAGTGACTTTGCTTTATTTTGAGGTGGTCCAAGACTTCAATCACTTCGTTGCCAATAAAATCGAAGGTGTAGCGCTTCAGCACTTCGGTCATCCTCTCCATAGATCTTCCATGACCGCGCAGGTCGATCAGCAGAACGTTGAATTCTTCTTTAAATGCCTTTAACTGTTTGTACCAAATAGCGCTGCTGCCTCCAGCTCCGTGGATGAAGGTAATCCACTCATTAGAAGTGGCATGCTTGAATTCGCTGTAGTGGAGCATGGGTTTTAAACCGACAAGGTATTAGATAGTTTTAAGATGGGGTGGTTTATTTCCATATTGCGGTATGGAAATCATCACAAGCATTCAAATCCAAGCTTCACCCGAAAAAGTGTGGTCGGTTCTCACAGATTATAATTCTTACGGAGAATGGAATTCCTTCATTAAAAGCATAAAGGGTGAAGTAGCCGTGGACCAGGTAATCGAAGCTCATGTCTGCCCTCCAGAATCAAACGAAATGACTTTTAAACCTGTGGTATTGGTCTTTGACGAGAACAAGGAATTGCGCTGGCGTGGTAAACTGTTGTTTTCTGGAATATTTGACGGTGAACACCGCTTTGTGCTCAGGGCGAATGAAGATGGATCAACGGAGTTCATTCATGCCGAAAAGTTCAGTGGAATTCTTGTTCCTTTCATGAAGAAAATGCTGAATGGACCTACTAAAAATGGATTCGTGCAGATGAATGAGGCGCTCAAGAAAAAGGTGGAATCACTTTCCTAATTTCTGCCAATCTATTGTGAAGCTTCTTAAACAGAAAGCGTTCGGGGTATCCCTTTCTCTTGCTTCCACTCGGATGTAATTATGGTCATCGTAGAACTTACGGGTAAATGTTTCTCCGCTTGGGGCTCCATCCTTTAAAATCTTGTAGGCTAGCCATAAAACCGCCAATGGTGACACGGTGAACATGACCAAGGAAATATTCGCTATTGATTCCAAGTGATTAACCAAAACATAGACCACCAAAAACAAGGTGGAAAAGAAGATTGGACCTTTTATTTTCTCCATTTCAAACTAATTTTTAGAAGAACAAAAAGCCCCTAACTTGGTTTGACTAATAGTAGAAATTGATCTAAATCAAATGGGTTTCCAATGTAAAAAGCCATTCTATTCTACTAACATTGTTATACAAAGAAATTAAAGATGAGTGAAGAAGTAAGAAAGTTAGAACCTAAGGCAATGTGGAACCATTTTGCTGACCTGAATGCTGTGCCACGCCCGTCAAAGAAGGAGGAGCGTGCAATAGAATTCGTGAAAAGCTTTGGTGAGTCTCTAGGTCTTCCGACCATGGTGGATGAAGTGGGTAACATCATAATCAAGAAACCAGGCTCTGCTGGTATGGAAAACAAGACGACTATCGTGATACAAAGCCACATTGATATGGTGCATCAAAAGAATAACGATACGGTTTTCGATTTCGTTACCGAAGGCATCAAAATGTATGTTGAAGGTGACTGGGTAAAGGCAGACGGAACAACATTAGGATCAGACAATGGAATTGGCGTTGCATCTATCATGGCAGTGCTAAGTTCATCAGACATTGCTCACCCACCTATCGAGGCGCTTTTCACGATTGATGAAGAAACCGGAATGACAGGAGCCATGGGATTACAAGGTGGTCTTTTGGATGCTAAAATCATGTTGAACCTAGATACCGAAGATGATGATGAGTTAACAATCGGTTGTGCTGGAGGTATTGATGTAACAGCAAAAGGCACGTATTCAAGCCAGCCGGCTGGTTCTGGAACTTCATCCTTCAAATTGACCTTAAACGGTTTGACTGGAGGACATAGCGGTATGGACATTCACCGTGGTCGCGGAAATGCGAACAAGTTGATGAACCGCGTATTGTGGGAAGCAACAAAGGAGTTTGATATTCGAATCCGTTCAATTGACGGTGGTAGCTTGCGCAATGCAATTCCTCGTGAATCGGTGGCGTTTATAACCGTTTCGGACGCTAATCTTGACGCCTTCACCACAGCCATTTCTGCGAAAGAAGCTGAATTGAAAGAAGAACACAATACAACAGATCCTCATCTTAAATTAGCAATGGAATCCACAGAGACCATTACCACGGTAATGGTTAAGAAAGATGCAGTTGCTTTGATGCGTGCCATCTATGCTTGTCCATTGGGGGTCTATAGAATGAGTCCAGACATTGATGGATTGGTCCAGACTTCAAATAATGTGGCTAGAATATTGGTGCAAGATGGAGAATATAGTGTGCAGTGCTTGACAAGAAGCTCAGTGGATTCTGAAAAAATGGACGAGGCTGAAATGATCAAATGTGTTTTCGAACAAATTGGAGCCAATGTTGATTTTGGTGGTTCTTATCCTGGTTGGACACCAAAACCCGGAGCAGACATCGTGAAAGTGATGAGCGCAACCTATAAGGAGTTGTTCAATGAAGAGGCTCATGTTATGGCTTGCCATGCAGGATTAGAGTGTGGAATTTTAGGTACTAACTATCCAGATATGGAAATGATTTCTTTCGGACCAAACATCCGTGGAGCTCATTCTCCAGATGAGAAAGTTCAAATCAGTTCGGTACACAAGTATTGGAAGCTGTTGATGGAGACATTAAAAAGAATCGACTAACGTTTATGGAAAATGAATGATGGTAGCATCTTACCATCATTCATTTTAAAATTTACCATATGAAAACGTCACTACTCTCACTCTTACTAGTATTCGTAGGCTTTTCGCTAAGTGCTCAGATAAGTGCCATTGATGCGAAGCCTTACATACAAATTAATGGTCACGCTGAAAACGAAGTAACGCCTGACGAGATTTACATCAGTGTGTACATCTTAGAACGCTACGAAGGCAAAACGAAAATCACCATATATGAGCAGCAAACCAGTTTATTGAAACTGCTCAAGGAAAAGGGATTGGACACAGATGCCATTACCATGTCTGGTGGTAACGCTTCATATATCCGAATTCCTTGGAAGGCAAAGAAGGATGTGTTGGCCAGTGCAAATTATGAAGTAGTGGTAGCAACGGCAGAAGATGCTGCAAAGGTTTTTGAAGCGACCGATGAGCTGAATTTGAGTAATTGTAGAATCAGTCATGTTGATCATAGCAAGCGAGATGAACTGGAAAAGGAAGTTCGCATTAACGCTATGAAAAATGCTGCTGAAAAGGCGGATTATATGTTGGAGGCCGTTGGGTCAAGACGTGGAGGAACACTATTTGTAAGCGAGGGAAACCAGCCATATCCTGTCAGGTATAACGAGAACCTGCGTGGAGCGAGAAGCGATGCTAGCTATATGTTAGTTGATGGAGTTAAAATGAAAGATCCTGAGTTTGAAGTATCCTTTCAAAAAATTGAATTAAGCTTCAATGTTTCTGTCAGATTTGAAATCACTGAATGATTAAAACAACATTCATATCTATTCTCTTTGCGATGCTTTCCATGATGTCCATGGCGCAAGCTGATTCCATTCCACAGATCATGGATCGCGGTATTGCCTTACACGAAGAAGGGAAGTATGAATTGTCGCTCATAGAATATCGCAAGGCCTTGGATATAGAGCCTAAGAATGCCTTTGTAAACTATGAAATGGCATTGTCTTATTATTTCATGAATAAAAAAGACAAATCGGAAGAATACGCCAAAGTTGCCTCGCAAGAAGAAAGCGAAACAGGGATTCAGGGAGTTATTCTCCTAGGCACCTTATATGATGAGCAGGGAAAGTCAAAAAAGAGCATCAAGGTTTATGAAAGCGCTCTGAAACGATTTGGTGACTATTACCTGATTTGGTTCAATTTAGGGGTGACCTATAATGGAATGAATGATTTGGATAAAGCGGCTGATGCGTTTGCAATGGCTGCGAACAATCGTTTAGATCACAGCAGTAGCCATTACGGATTGGCTACTATGAAGCAATTGCAGGGCAAGCGCGCTGAAGCATTTTTACCGATGTATTTTTTCTTGCTGTTGGAGCCAGACAGCGAACGATCGCCAAAGGCAGTGGCTTCCATCAACGACATGTGGAAACAAGGCGTAAGTGAAAAAAGTGAAACGGAGATTACCATTAATCTAGCTCCAACCACCGGTAATGACCCTATGAATGCTTCTGAGTTGTTCATTTCTATGCTAGAGGCGAGCAAGAACTTAGAAGAGAACGAAGGGAAGTCTGAATTCGAATTGCATCAAGATAAAGCCGTGAAATTATTTTCTTTTATGGCAGAGATCGACCTTGGAAAGCGAGACGATTATTATACCCAGTGCTACACTCCTTTTTTCTCACGAATTGCTGAAAGTGAGCACATTGAAGCTTTTTTACACTACGCGTTGCAAAGCGGGAGTCAAGATTCAAGGGACTGGGTAGTCGCCCATACCGATGAGTTAGATGCCTTTTTTACTTGGCTAGACGAGAATGACTCGCAATGATTTAATCCTTCAATCTTCTACGCAGCATTATGAAAGTATCCATCACCAATCAAGACGGAATTGAACTCAGTACTGAACTCAATATGCCGCCTTCTGGCTCGGCAAACCAATATGCCATATTTGCTCACTGCTTTACTTGTTCAAAATCATTTTCGGCTACCAGAAACATAAGTCGTTCGCTTATCATGCAGGGTTTCGGGGTGCTTCGCTTCGATTTCACAGGCTTGGGAAATAGCGAAGGTGAGTTTGGTGACAGCAACGTCAGTGCAAACCTGGACGACATAAAAACGGTTGCTCAATGGTTGACAGACAATTATAAAGCACCCAATTTGTTAGTTGGTCATTCTTAAGTTGGCGCAGCGCTAATTTTTGCAGGAGCTCAAATTGAATCAGTAAAGGCCATAGCCACGGTTGGTGCACCTGCCGATCCTTTGCATGTGGAACATTTGTTTGGCAATAATTTGGAGGAGTTAAAAGAGAAAGGAGCTGCTGAAGTCAATATTGGTGGGCGACCCTTCTATGTGAAAGGTCAGTTTTTAGATGACCTAAAGACACACGATGTGGAACAGGTGCTACCAAATATGTGAAAGGCGCTTTTGATACTACATTCACCCCAAGATACCATTGTAGGAATCAATAACGCGGCTCGTTTGTGCAGCCTAGCGCATCACCCAAAAAGCTTTGTTTCCTTGGATGGAGCTAATCACCTACTAAGTAATAAATCGGACTCTATGTATGTGGGTTCCGTTATTGCCAATTGGGCAGAACGCTACTTGACGATTAAGGATGATGTGTTGCCTGAGGGTAGAGTAGTGGCCAATTTGCAGAGCGAAGCTTTTACCACAGCTATTTCTGTAGGCGAACATCGCATGATAGCCGATGAACCGAAGTCGGTAGGTGGAAACAACCTGGGTCCAACTCCTTATGATTATGTTGCTTCAGGGCTTGGAACCTGCACAGCAATGACCATAAAATGTATGCCGCACGAAAAAAATGGGATTTGAAGGGAGTGACGGTTACGGTAAGTCACGACAAAAATATACGGCTGACTGTGACGATTGTGAACTACCGAACACCAAGATTGACCACTTTATTCGAATAGTAGGACTCAACGATGATTTGGATACTAGCCAGCGAAAACGCCTGCTTGAAATAGCGAACAAGTGCCCAGTCCACAAAACACTAGAGGCAAGCTCCGTGATCGAAACTGAGTTATTGAGCTAATCTAGCCTAAGGCCTCAATCTTCTTAGCAATCTCCTCAGCTTCAGCGTATTTTGCATCGCCAGCGCTTCGGTTAGATTTACTGAGTGTAAATGACTCTTGCATTAGTTTCTTATGTTGCTTTTGCAATTTTTCTAACTCGCTTTCTTTCTTGAATAATCCAAACATGATTGTATAACAGTCTGTGATTAAAAGGGTTCAAAAAAAGAGAGCCGTTTAATTTCGATTGAATTTCAACGGCTCGGTCTTAACCTAAACTAACCCTAATCATGAGCCATTTGCGGCCAATGCTGTTTTTCCTAATTGTATTATTTGATCTGGATTGTGATAACCCACTGCTTTCTTTCTTACGCTTCCATCAGCATTAATGAAGAATAAACTTGGATAGGCTGTGACTCTGTATTTTCTAGCGAGCGCCTTGCCTTCTCCTTTTTCCATGTCCATTTTCATGTTGATGAAATTGTCATTATAATAACTCCCAACTTCTTCGTTGGTAAAAACTCGTGACTTCAACATCTTGCATGGTCCACACCAGCTGGCATATGCATCCAAGAAAATTGGTTTTCCTTCTTTTTCAGATAGCGCCACGGCCTCTTCCCAAGTTCCGTCAAAAAACTCGATTCCTTTAACTGGGTCCTTGTCGGTAATTGGCTTTGCGGCAACTAAGCCAATACTCATGGCTGCTACTCCTAATAATATTGTGATTCTCATTTGTAGTGATTTTTGTAAAACGATTTGTTAGAAGATGTAAAACCGTGTTCACTACAAAAGGCGTGCAAAAAATGATTTGGTTGCATTTAGATTTGTTAAAATCTGTAAGCAAGAGCTAGAATTTTAGCCGAGGATCCCGCGATTATGTTTTGCTCGTGATGCAGATATCACAGATGCCGCAATCGGCAGCATCCACCTCTCCGAAGTACTCTAATATCATCCGGCTTCGGCATTTCCCATCAAATTCGGCATAGTTCAGTATGGCTCCTGCCTTTTCAATCACCACATGCTTTCGCAGTTTATAGTGCTCATCGCTAATGCTGATGGTTTTACTGTCCAACCTTTCTTTGGTGTAAGTGATGGTGGGAAGGTGAGTTGCTTTGGTGTATTTGACGAGCTCACGTTGGCGCATATAATCCAATCCTTTGATCACTCGGTCCTTCGACCATTTTATTCTCTGGCAAAGTGTCCATTCACTGATTTTCACTTCCTCGTCAAACAACCTGCTATATGATCGGAGTAGTCCATTGATTAAGGGTTCCAATTTGATGTTTTGCACCTTCAAGTTATACAACTCTTCATTGCTGCAAAGCACTTGGAGGTATGAATTCCGATCTCTAGATTCATCTAAAGCAACATATTCTTCACGTTCTAAAAACTTGATGCATTGCACGATCAAGCGTTCTTTCAAGTTATACTGATTGGCGATGGTTTCAATATCCAGCGGAAATCGCTCGTCTTTCCCACTTCCAATTGCCAGTTGCAGTTGGTTGCCAATAGCGGTGTATACTCTGTTGATGTCTGATTTTTCAGGGAAAGCCTGTGCCAGCTTTTCTCGGAATCGCACCATGTCTTTCCGAGCGAGTAGGGTAACGGCAAATGCCTTTTTACCATCTCTACCGCCACGGCCACATTCTTGGTAGTAGTTTTCGAGGGTGTCGGGAAGGTCAAAATGCAGTACGAATCGCACGTTCGATTTATCAATCCCCATCCCAAAAGCATTGGTGGCCGCAATGATTTGGGTTTTATCTTGCATCCAGTCTTCTTGCTTCTGAGACCTCACTTCATTTTCCAGGCCAGCATGATAGAAATCGACATTCAATCCACGTTTCCGCAGCTCTCTTGTTATTCGCTCTGTTCCTTTTCGACTTCGTGTGTAAATGATTCCAGAACCCTTCAGTTTCTTGGCAATACGCTCCGCTTTCGCTAGTTTGTTTTCATCCCATTCTACGAAGTAGGCGAGGTTCTCTCGAGCGAAGCTGTTGGTAATTATATTCGGTTTCTTGAACTGTAGTTTTTCTTGAATATCACGGACTACCATTGGCGTGGCGCTTGCCGTCAATGCGATTACTGGAGCCTTTGGGTGGAAGGCGCGGATATCAGCAATTTTTAAATAAGGTGGACGGAAGTCATAACCCCACTCGCTGATGCTATGTGCTTCATCCACGGCTATAAGGTTAACCTTCATTTGAGGGATTCTGGCTTTAGCGATATCAGATTGCAGTCGTTCGGGAGACAAATACAAAAACTTGATATCGCCAAATATGCAGCGATCGAACATAGCGTCAACTTCTCGATAGCTGTTCTCAGAAGTAATGCACATCGCTTGTATCTCCCTTCGTTTCAAATTCGCTACTTGATCCTTCATTAAAGCAATAAGCGGGGAAACGACTATGCAAATGCCTTCCATCGCTATCGCTGGAATCTGAAAGCATATGGATTTACCACCACCAGTCGGAAGTAGAGCTAGCGTGTCCTTGCCAACTAATACCGATTTGATTATGTCCTCTTGTTTAGGTCGGAATTGATCAAAACCCCAATATTGGTATAGTATGTCTTTTGGACTTTTCACTCAATTCGGAACACTGGATAGATCATATGTCGTTCACGCTCGTAGTGCTCGCTATTGCGGTATAAAAAGTACAATTGGTTCATAGTGCTCTCAGAAAAAGTGGGATCCTTTACCATCATTTCATCATACACCTTTTTGATTTTTGGATCCTTAAGCATTTCTTCAGCCTTCGCGTCAAAAACATAGGATGAGAACCACTCTTTTTGTTGTAGAATCTCATCGAAATAATTCCAGTTAAAATAACTGTCTGGTGCCTCCGGTTCAAGCGTCTCAAAGATGAAACGCTTCTTTTTTTGATTCAAATCAATGAGGTAATAGGAACCCGCCTGAAGTGTTTTATTCCAATACTGCTTTTCGGTTTTACAATTATTGTGCAAGTAATGACCCTCATAGGGGCTTTTAGCTGTTTGGAAATCTAACATTTCATAAGCAACTACATCAAGTGTGGTGTCTCTTTCGATTAACTTCATTTCAACCCTATTTAAACGTAGTAGCTCAACCACATCATTCCAAGCAGTTGGCATCAAATAGTAATGTGGTGCTTTGATGATATTACTTGGTTTCATGAAATTCAGAAATGGGATTTCCTTTTCCCAGGTTTTATTTTGATTGTAAAATAGTTGTGGTTTTTGGGTGACGTTGCTTGTGTCATAATAGGCTTCATATCCCTTGAAAGGAAGCGAAGTGCTCCGACTTGAGTCCAGTTCCCAGTCAATAGCAAATTCACCTAAATTTAATATCTCGGTATGAGCCGCTTTTCTCAACGCTTGAATTTTTTGGCTTGATTCGGTCAAATGATTCATCAGGTGGTGCATAAATCGATGTGTGGATTCTACACGCTGTTTGAAAGGTTTTAGCATATGAGTTTCAGTCAATAGACCAATACTAAGGTGCAAAGCGGCATAACCTGTAGAGTATCGTGGACTATCGTAAAAACAGGTATAACCTGCATCCGGTGAATCTCCGAATAAATTGACATATGGAATCATTTCATCTCCTTCATCCTGCATGGCTTTGTACATATAATCTGATAAATCGTTTCTAACATACTCTCCAAGCCCAAATCCTAATTTGTCGGCCTGTGATGTAAGGAAAGTCATGGTATATGGATAATCGGCACCATTGCTAACGTGAGTTTCTAAATAAATGTCCGGATCCCATGAACTGAACAGTTCATTGAATGATTTGGCATTCTTACTATCACATTTGATGAAATCTCTGTTTAAGTCTAGATTGCGAGCATTACCCCGAAAACCATAAGATTCTGGCCCATTTTGATTGGCACGGCTGCAGCAACTTCTATTCAATGCGCCACCGACATTATAGAATGGAATAATTAAGACTACAACATCTTTATGCTTCTCTTCAAAATCTGGGTCAGATACAAGGTCTCGCGCAAACAGCATGGAGGCATCAATACCATCTGGTTCACCGGGGTGTATGCCATTATTCACTAAACAGATTAGCTGACTAGATTCAAGGATATTTTCACGAGAAAAGTTTCGTTTTCCATTAATGATGATCAAGTGCAATGGCAGTCCAGCGTCTGTTTCGCCAAATGTTTCCATGCGCACAAAAGGAGAGGCATCTTCCAGTTTGGTCCACCAATCAATGCCCTCAGCGTAAGTTGCGGTCTCCAGCCCTCCTGTATTTTCGAAGACTGTTTTAAGCTCATCCGCATCAATTTCATCTTTACAGCCAAAGCTTGCAAGGAGAAAAGTCAAGAGGAATAGTTTCACATAATTCATGAGGCTAAAGGAAATCAATTGGCCGTTAGCATGCCATGTAGAACTGGAAATTTCTTTATTGTTGATTTCAAAACCAGCCACTTTACGATTATGAAAGCCAACAAATTATTAATTGCTTCCTCGGCAATAGCAATTGCTGTAGGATTTAGCAGCAGCTCAGATGAGTAAATTCATCTTGAACGATCAACAACCATGAACGCACCCAAAGATTTTGTTTTTGAACATTTCAGCACGTTTGCTGAAATGAATAAATGGTCACCTTAGACGGAAAAGGATCCAGATATGGAAAGCTATATTGAAGGAGATGATGGCACGGTTGGAGCCATATACAAATGGAGCGGAAATGATGATTTGGGCGTGGGTTCGCAAACTATTCTGGAGATTGGAGGTGCTATGATGAAAACACATATGGTTTTCGAGGGAATGGGAGAAGCGGATGCTACCGTTCAATTGGAAGAAGCTGATGGTGTTACGACCGCTACATGGCACTATGATCAAGACGTTACCTTTCCTGCAACTATCTTTATGATGTTTGTAGATAAGGAAGCAATGCTGGGACCCGACTATCAAAAGGGAATGGATAAACTAAAGGCAGCCGTGGAGTCGAATAAGTCTGCTAGAACTGAGTTTGATGGAAATTCTAAAGA
>Ga0257120_1000759_pt1 | contig 23007 bp, 21 predicted proteins | sample SI106_10metaG_FD_190153 | JGI IMG/M metagenome (GOLD analysis project Ga0257120, IMG submission 190153) | Marine microbial communities from Saanich Inlet, British Columbia, Canada - SI106_10 | ecosystem: Environmental > Aquatic > Marine > Inlet | place: Canada: British Columbia | collected... | reverse complement strand
ATTTTTAAAAGGTACTTTTTAGGTCGAAATTCAGTAAAATTAACAGATCAAATTCTTCATGTTTTAAATCCATCAGAGATAAAAGCATTAAAGGAATTACAGCATATCCCAGAAGATTATGCAGACAGTTATAATTGGTTATTGATTGGTTTGTGTATCGGGCAGCGAGTATCTGATTTATTAAAACTAACCCCAAGTAATCTTAGAAAAGCACCTTCTGGATTGTATCTAGATATTTTGCAACAGAAAACAAAGAAGGCGGTGACTGTTGGGGTTGCTGACCCTTTAGTTATTCAACTATTAGAGAATGAGTTTCCAAGAAAAGTTTCTCAAGTTGCATTTAATAAAGAAATTAAAATACTTTGTAAAATGGCAGGGATTGATGAGTTGGTGTCTGGGTTTAAGAACAACCCAAAGACAAGAAGGAAGGAAATTGTAAATGCGCCCAAGTATGAGTTTGTGACTTCACATATTATGAGAAGGTCTTTTGCATCTAATTACTATGGAAAAATAGAAACGCCGCTACTTATGAATATCACCGGGCATTCTAAAGAGAGTACTTTTCTAACCTATATTGGAACGCATCAGAATAAAGATGCACTGGCAGATTTATTTATGCAGCAGGCGGGGGTTATTTGGTAGGATCAATAGCATGCCAATCATCCTTATCTTCTTTCAATTTATCTAAAGTAAATTTATCTCTTACAGATTTTGTTTTAGGGAAGATATAATTAGATAACGTTACAAAGAGTTTTACGCGTTCTGTTTTGGTAAGTTTATCTTGGTTTACCAACAGATCATCCAATACTTTTTCATACAATAACTCCATCTTTTCTTTAATGGAAGGCTCTTCTTTTTTTGCAGGACCTCTTTTAGATTTTTTTCCTGCTTTTTTAGCTGAATTCGGATCGAATGGCATAACTTACAAATTAAAAATTTCGTTTTGGCAAATCTTTAAACCATTTTTCATAAAGTTTTGAAGTAGGAAAAAAAATTACCCAAGCAGTCATAAAGATTAATTGTAAATCTAAGAAAAAAGAATTGTTTGTTTGATACCACATTTCTAACTCTCCTTTATAAGGTGCTATAATACGCTTATAAAACTCATGTGGATCTTTATTAGTTACAGCTGAAATAATCGATTCCTCATCTCTAAATATAATTGAACCAATTCCAGTAAGTCCTGGCTTTACATTGTATATTTTTGATTGTACATCTTCATTATATGCAGAAAATGTTTTGGTTACTAGAGGCCTTGGACCTACCAAACTAATATCTCCTTTTAAAATATTAATAATTTGTGGTAATTCATTAATCTTTGTTTTTCTTAAAAAGGATCCAATTTTTGTAACCCTTGGATCATTTTGAAGAGTAATACTTCCTGTACCTATATTCATAGAGTTTTTAAGCATTGTAGCGAACTTCCAAATTTGGAACCTTGAGTTATGAATTCCATAACGTTCTTGAAAGTAAAAAACTTCTCCTTCAGCAGAAAGCCTTAGAATTATAATAATAGGTGTAAATACTGGTATGAGAATAATTAGTGCAATAAGACTAATAATAATATCGAATAAGCGTTTGAAAAATTTATACATAACTTACATTTTTTGATCTAGATGTTTACCTGTTTCAATGTGCATGAAATCAGGAACATATTTTTTAATAATAGTTACAATATCTGACTTCTCTGAATTAAGATTATTAAATACATTTTCAAAATCAGATTCCACGTCTTCAAAAGATATTTTAACATCTGGAGTATTTATAAACCCTAAAGAGTCATACTTACTAATTTCATAATCTTCCTCTTCAGTAAAGAACTCTTCATATGTTTTTTCACCAGAAGTATCTGTCTTAAAGAAATAAATCGGAAATTTATTGGGGTACTTATCGAAATCAAATTCTTTAGCTTCTTTTTCCGATTGAACTAATACTGGTTCAAAGCCATTTTCTCTTAGAAAATATAAGGCAATTTCTTTAAAATAGATTTGATCCTTATGAAAATCTAATTTAGGGAAGAAAATATTTCCTGTATCTCCTAAAAAGGTAGCTAACAAACATATTTGACCTGACTGTTCTGGAGTCACAAAAAATCTCTTAATATCTGACGGACAAGAAAGTGGCTGGTTTTTATTTAATCTGTAAATAAAGCCATCCAATAAACTTCCATTAGAAAAAGCAACATTGGCAAATCGAGCAGTTGACACTCTAAAATTATTTTTCTTTGATAAAATTAATTTTTCCATTAAGCTTTTTGAAGCTCCCATAATATTTACTGGATTCGCAGCTTTATCAGTAGAAACACTAAAAAAGTAATTTGGTGGATTTAACTCGCAAAGATTTAAGAGCTTGATGGCACCATATACGTTATTCTTAATTAAAGCCTCAACAGAAATTTTATCTTTTTCAGATCGAACATGTTTATGGGCTGAGAAATTTGCAACTACTTGCCATGTCTCAGAATTAAAGACTTTATTAAAAGTATCACTTAATAAATTAACCGGATAAGTTATGTATTCTGGATTATAATCTAATAAATTTGAACTTCTGAGGTCGCGTGTTAATTCAGTTAAACCATTCTCATTAATATCAACAACGGTTATTTTTGAAGGTTTATATTTTAAAATTTGTTTGATATAGCTAGATCCAATTGTACCAGCGCCTCCTATGACTAAAATTTTACCATTCAGTATATTACTATTCAATAAATCTTGATGATTAGAAATACTTTTATTAAAACTTATTTTTTGCGGTATAAATTTGGTGTAATTCATTCTTTGTTTATTTGATTATAGATTTTATTAGTTGAATATACGTTATTACAAAAAAGTTTAAAATATATCTCATTAATTTTATTTTCAATATAATTTATTTTCAACCATTTAGAGAGTCCTAATAAAAGTTTGAAATGTGTTTTATAGACTCTAAAAGTTATCAATGAATTAATTTTTAATTTTTCTTTTAGAAAATTATTACTATATATATTTTTGTCAGCTATGTGAAAAATTCCTTTTTCATAATTATGTTCTATAACTTGCTTAGTAATCGTTAAAAGTGTCGAAAGGGAGCAATAGGAATGTAATTGAGAATCATCTCCAAATTTCACCTCAAGGAAATTAGTTTTAATTATTCTTTTGTAAATTGTTTTATCTTCAAAATTTAAATAGACAGGGGGAATTCGAAAAATATAGTAATTATGGAATTGTTTTTTTGAAAAAAGTTCTCCTTGAAGTTTAGATTTAGCATATAAGTTTTTTGGATGTACATTATCCGTTTCTAGAATATCTCTATCTATTATCGATTCTCCGTAAACTGAAATAGTACTCATAAATATATATTTACAAGCACTATTCATATATGAAGCTAAAATATTTACACTTTCAGAATTCACCTTATAATAGGATTCTTCTGAAAGGTTAGAAGAAGGAAGAATACCTAGGCAATTAATTACAATATCAAAATCTATTTTTTTAAGTAACGTTAAATCTCCCAATTGTTTATCAAAATCATAATAGAAATTGTAATTATCTGAATTAGATCTAGAAACTGTATAAATAGTATAATCCGATTTAAGGGAGTTTAGAAGAAATGATCCGATTTTACCAGTACTACCAACTATTAATATTTTTTTCATATGACTATTTAGGGTTCATTAACACGAAATCGTAGTTCATTTGTTTTGCTAACAACAATAACTTTGAAAGCTTATTGAGATTCGAATATCTTCCATAGCTATATCTTAACTTATCTTTTAATGAAGCTTTAATAGGTAGTTTAAATTTCCCAGGATATAATTCAAAAGGATGAAGAAATAACATATACTCATTTCTTTTCTTTAGTTCAAGTTTAAATAGATATCTAAAAATTACAAATGGAATAATTCTAAGATACCCTCCTCCTGAAATTGGAATATTTAAATTATTTATTTTTGTGGTTGGAATTTGAAATTCAAAAAACTCTGTATTTTTTGATTTTAACAAAATTGAATTAAGCCTTTTAAATGTTGACATATTTAATTCTGAATACAATTTGTGATTTGAAAATTTAATATAACTTGAATCATAGCGAAATCCAATAGAATGTAGTTTTGATAAAGTCTTGTTTGTTAAACTAAAACAGGGAGCTCGGTATCCATATATTTTATCATCAATAATTTCTTCTATAATTTTTTTAGCTTTTATTAATTCATTTACAAATTGATCAACACTTTTTTCATTTACTAGACCATGATTATATCCATGACATGCAATTTCGTGACCATTGTCATAAATTTGTTTGATTATCGATGGGTGTTTTTCAGCCAATTCAGCAAGGACAAAAAATGTAGCCTTAATTTGTCTTTTATTTAAAAAGTTTAAAAATTCATTGATTTTAAAAATAAAAAAATCTTCACCGCTGAAATTTGTGTATTTTTTAAAATAAAGTAAATGATACCATTCTTCCAGATCTATAGATAAATAAAAATTCTTTTTCATAATTTAAAAAAATTTCCCTCCTTGTTTTAAAAATTGATTAACATCTGACTTTTTAGGGAAAGAAAAATAAGTTCCCTTGCCAATTGGGTTATTGATATAGTCAATTTTTCCAGATTTAATTTTTTCAACACTTTCAATAATTAATTCCATTCCTATTTTCTTAGTTTTGATAATTAAATCTTTTTGAGTTGTATTTTTAGAAATTGATATTTTCTTCTGACTTATAATTGGTCCTGAATCTATTCCTTCATCCATTTTAAAGACAGAAACACCAGTGTGTTTTTCTTTTTTTAATAAAACCCAAAAAGAAGGCATGACTCCTTTGAAATTTGGCAATAATGAACTGTGTAGATTTATACAACCGTATGTTGGTAAACTTAAAATTTTACTTTTAAATATCTCATTACCAAGAATAGAAATTATAATATCAGGTTTGTAAGAATCTATTATTCCCAAAGAATCTCTATGGTTAATAGATTTATCTAATATTGTAAGTGGTACTTTATTTAAATTTAAAACTTTCTTTACAGAAGGTTTAAATAATTTGGTTTTGATATATTTTAAAGAATAATAAATAAAAAATGATAGTCCAAAAATACTTAGTACTTTTTGGGATTTTGAAAAAAAGGTTTCTCTCCTTCCATAAGGTGAAGGAGACAAAAGCACACATGAGACTACTTCATGATTATTTCTCTTAAGATTTTTCAATAAATAGGTTATATTTTCACTAAGGTAAAATGGCTCATCGGGTGTAACTAAAATTATTCTCATTTTTTATTTGTTTGTAGTTTTAATAATGATGAAAGATATAAATCTGATAATTTAATTTGATCAAAATCTCTGACTGCACATTTTCTTGAATTTTGTTTCATTTTATCCAAAATCTTTGGATTATTTTTTAATTTTATTAACAATTCTGATAAACTTTCCGGATCATTTCCATCTGAATTAAATCCAACATTATTAATTTCTATATAATCCTTAATCCAACCTTTCGTAGTTTGAATTACTGGTACTCCTGCTGCCAAGGATTCAAAAAATTTATTGGGAGATGAAGTATCTAATATTGGATTTGGGCTCAATGGAACAAGAGATACATTAGCATTTTGTATAAATGGAACTAACCTTTCTTTTGGCATTAAATCAAAGTGAATAAGATTAATTAATTTTTCTTTTTTTATGATTGATAATATTTCTTGCTTTAATTGTCCATCACCTATTAATACAATTTTTATATTGTCTATATTTTTATTTTTCAAGTTCCTTGCAGCATCTACCAACCAAAATGAATTATTAATCTCCCCAATATTACCTGTATATATTCCATAAAAATCATTTTCATTTAAGATATTATTATCAAAAGATATATTTTCTCCAAATAAATTTAAATTTGCTGAATTAGTAACAGATATAACATTTTTATGATTAAAATTACTAATGATATGATCTCTAATTCCTGGAGATAAACCGACTACTAGACTTGCATTTTCATAAAGTTTTTTCTCAAAAAAGTAAGCTACTTTTTTTAAGAATACATTTTTAATTACGCCTACCTCTATAGGGACTTCTGGCCATAAATCTCTTACTTCATAAACTAATTTCTTCTTAGAAAATATTTTTGATATTAATCCCGGTATACCAACTGTTATTGGACCTGAAGAGGCAATTACTATATCTGCTTTTAACTTAAATGCATACCAAGATGATATGATAGAATATGAAATAAATGAAAAAATTCTTTTGATTATAGGTTGCTTGTTATCAATTTTAATATTTAATACTTTTACTTTAATTCCTTCAAAAATTTGATTTTCAATGAATTTTGCAGCTTTTAAATCTGATTTTGAATAAATACTAGTTACAACTGTAACTTCATGTCCTTTCTTTACCCATTCTTTAGAGAACTCATAAATTCTTGTTCCCCAAGAACCTTTGGGTGTAGTAAAGTATTGGTAAAATATTAAAATTTTCACAGTGATATTTTGGTTTTGAGTAACTGATGAAATAGTATACTAATTTTTTTAGCCTTAACCGTTTTATTAAACCCTTGTGCTAATTCATAATTAGTAACATTAATTTTTAAATTATTAGATGAATAAAAAGTCAAAATTAATCCTCCAGAAATTTTAATCATATAATCGTTTATTTCTAATATTTTAACTGAGCTATGAAAATGAAAATTTGCTTCGCAAATACAATCATTATTTTCCGTAAAGGAGTCCTCAATTGTTATTTCATTTTCACAATAAGTAAATTCTCTTTTATGGTACCCCTTTGTTTTTAAATAACCATCATGTTTTGCCGAACAAACATTTTCATCAAATTTTACATGAGTTACTTTTGCTCGTTTTCCAACTCTAAAAGCTCCCCATACATCAGATTGATTTTTATTTTCTACAGTGATCGTATTATGTGATTTGGAGCCTCTTTCCTCATTACGTGTTATATTATTTTCGTAAGTTGAAGTTCCTCTATCAACAATGATAGGTTTATTATTAAAAACTAGTTCAAAGTTAAATGTATCAGCATGAGAATGTCCCGATTGATATTTAGGGCCTATATTTCCTATGTCAATAAATAACTCATAATTTTTCTTTATAATTTTTCTGTAACCTGAATCTGACAAATTGGATATACCATAATTTAGATTCAATTTTTTTCCATAATTAAAAAGATCAATAGATTTTGGAGCTATATTGAAGCTACTATCATTCACCATTGGAATATCACCGTTATAATATGTAATCGCATGTAAATACGACAGCATTTTCTCTGCTTTATTTTTCAAAAATATTAAAAGATTTTGATCATTAATCCAAGAATTATTTTGAATCAAAAAGATACAATCCAATAACCTGTTTAATATTATCTGATGGTACATTGGTGAGAGCTCGAAATGTGCTCCATCGCTTAATATTTGTTCATTTAACTCAGAATATAGTAGTTTTTTAGATTTTTTATAAAACTTATTATTCTGAAAGTAATAGGCACCAAATAGTAATGAAAAACCATTTTCTAGTAAATGATTCCCTAATAAATGAAATTCTAGATTTTGAAATAAAATTTTATAATGATTATATAAAATAATATTTATCTCCAAGTTTTTAACATCGTTTTCTGATAAGAACTTAATCCAATTAATTCCTCTCAGTGATATAGGGTATGGTTCCTTACCTTCAATTAATAGAGAATCTTTTTTTATGTAATCTAAAATTAAAATGATTCCGTCATCAACATTCATTTTATTTTGATTTAAAAAATCAAAATAATTCAAATTATATGTCCATAATTTTCCGTAGGATTTTAGATTCCAATTAATATTGTTTGAAAAATCATGTTTAATATTTAAAAAATTAAATTCATTATTTTTTTGAGAATATGAATTTAATGTATTTAATGTGTTTTTCCAATAAATTGATTCCAATAAAGAAATATTTTTAGCGTATTTCGAATTACCTAATATTTTGTTTCTAAGAAAATAGAAAACACGATAATAAATCTGAATTGGTTTTAGATATATTGCTGTAGTAATAAATAATTTTATTTTACGGAAATCCATTTACCTTCTTTCAATGATTCAATAGCTGCAAAAGAAGCTCTAGTTGTATTTATAATTTCACTGAAAGGAATAATAGAACTACCACCATTTTTTTGCTGATTTAACAATGCTTTAAACTGGTTAGAATGACCTTTATCTTGAGTTGATTTCGAACTAGAAAATCCTTTAAAACCATAGCCTTTTAATGATCTCCAATTGTCCATGATGAGTGTTCTTTCTTGTGAGAAGACTTCTACTCTTTCTTTAGAATAACTTTTACTCCCATTTGAAAAGTAATTGATTACAGCGTTACTACCATTCTCATATTTCAAGAGAATACTAGCATTATCGGTATTTTCTTGAGGGTTAATTCCCATTGAGTTCATGCATACCGATACCACTTTTGAATCAGTTAAATATGTGCATAAGTCAATATAGTGACAAGCTTCTCCAATTATTCTTCCCCCTCCAATTTCCATATCGTGTAACCAAACATCTTTAGGTACAAATCCAGCATTCATTGTAGCAATTATATTTATAGGGTTTGCTGCGTTACCAAGAACTTTTTTCATCTTTTTTGCTAAAGGTGCAAATCTTCGATTAAATCCAACTGTTATATTAACTTCATTTAAGTTATACAATTCGATAATCTCATCCAATTCTTGGTGATTTAATGCTAGTGGTTTCTCAACAAAAACACTTTTTCCTGTTTTAATTGCCTCAATTGTCATATTTGCATGCATATGATGTTGAGTAGTCACCAAAACTAAATCTACTTGTTCATCTTCTAAAATTTCTTTATAATTTGTTGTGGAGTTGGCTATATCATGTTTTTTTGCCATAATTGTTGATGACAAACCTCCAGAACTTGCAATATATTTTATATTTGCTTGGTTTTTATCTAGATTAGGCAAAAGCGTAGAACTTGTAAAATTACCAGCACCTATAATCCCTAATACAGCCTTTTTCCCTTCGAACGATTTTTGATTAACTTCTATAGTAGATTTTATTTCTTTATTGATTGAATATTCTAAAATTACTGCAATAGATCTAGAATTACCCATATCACTATAAATATTTTGATATTCAGATAATTTAAATCTATCTGTTATTAAAGGTAAAACATCTAAAACTCCTTTTTCAATTGCATTTAAGATGGCATCAAAGTTTCTTTTTTCAGTCCATCTTACAAAGCCAATGGGATAATCTCTACCATTCTGTTCATATTCATCGTCATACCTACCCGGACCATAAGAACATGAAACTTGAAACGTAATTTCTTTTTCATAGAAATCAGCTCTGCTAATATCAAGACCAACTACACCTATCAGTATGACCCTTCCTCTCTTACGACACATTTTTGCGCTTTGAGAAATAATTTCATTACTTTTATTTGAGGCTGTTATAATTACGCCATCTACACCAATTCCATTTGTATACGTTTCTACAAATTTCACTTGATCTAGACCTTCAGAAGGGTTAAAAGCAAGAACACCTTTTTCTTTAGCTATTTTAACTTTTTCCTCATCATAATCAAAACCTAATACATTACAACCATTTGCTAACAATAGTTCTGCTGTTACAAGCCCTATCAATCCTAGGCCAACCACAACAATTGTTTCTCCGAATGTTGGATTTAACAATCTAATCCCCTGCAGTCCAATAGAGCCAATAACAGTAAAGGCCGCTTCTTCATCAGAGACATTATCAGGAATTTTTGCAACTAAATTTTTAGGTACACATACAAATTCTGCATGATTCCCATTCGAAGCTACACGATCTCCCACGGAAAATTCTATAACACCTTTTCCAACAGCAACAACTTCACCTACATTACAATATCCTAAGGGAAGTGGTTGACCTAGTTTGTTAAAGACAGCTTCTAAAGTTGGCCGCAAACCATCAGATTTCACTTTTTCCAGCACCATTTTCACTTTATCTGGCTGTTGTTTTGCTTTTTGAAGGAAATTAGCTTTTCCAAAATCAACCAGCATTCTTTCAGTCCCTAAAGAAACTAAACTTCTGGTTGTTTTGATTAATACAGCCCCAGCTTTCACTCTAGGAACCGGGACTTCTTCTAAAATTGTATCTCCTTTTTTAAGATCTTGTATAATCTGTTTCATATAATTTTAATAAATAGGTTTTCGTTCTTCTCTGTTCGGATAATTGATTAACACTGCTTTATATTTTCCTTTAAATACAAATAAACTTCCAGCTGCTACACCAATAATTTTAAATTTTTTTATGATTTTTTTTATATCATCTATATTACCTGCACCACCTAAGACTGTGATTGGCATACTACATTTCCCTCTTATGGTTTCAATTAAAGAAATATCATACCCTTTCATAACACCGTCATTATCAATGGAATTTATAACAATTTCTCCTATACCAATTTCTTCTAATTTAGAAACAAAATCATATAAATCCCATGTGCTCTTCTTTGTTCCATTATGTGTATAGATATCATAACCTCCAAATAACTTCTTCTTTTTAACATCTATAACTACTACAACACTCTGGTTCCCTATAATATCTCCTATCTTTTGACATATTTCTAAATCTTGTAGAGCTGAATAAGATAAAGCAACTTTTTCAACTCCTAGATTTATAATTTGTACAGCCTGTTCTACAGTATTTATTCCTCCACCATAGCATAATGGCATTCTGCATTCATTAGCCAAATTTCTGATCATTTTCATATTTGGTCCTCTATTTTCTTTGGTAGCGTCTATATCTAAAACTATTAATTCATCAACTTCTTTTTCGTTAAATATTTTTACTGCATTAATTGGATCGCCTACATATTTGTGATCTTTAAATTTAACAGTTTTGACTAGCCCTTTATTATGAATTAATAAGCACGGAATTATTCTTGAACGTAACATATTTATAAATTTGCAAAATTTTTAAATAACAAAATTCCATTTCCATGACTTTTTTCAGGATGAAATTGTGTTCCAAAAATATTATTTGAATATATAGCGGATGTAAATTCTCCACCATAATTTGATAAAGCCAATACATTACTTTTATTGTCACAGTCAAAATAAAAACTATGCACGAAGTAGAATCCAAAATCAAAATCTATTCCTTCAAACAAAGGATGGTTTTGAACATTTTTAATTGTATTCCAACCCATATGTGGTAATTTAGGCTTATATTCAATTTTATTTTCATTAAACTTTTTTACTTTTCCTGGAATCCACCCTAATCCTGGTAATTTTCCCTCATCACTTCCAAACCCCATAACTTGTAAACCAACACAGACTCCTAAAATTGGAACTTTTTTATTGATTACTAAATTATTTAGTTCTTTCTTTATACCTGAATCAATCATTTGTTGCATTGTTGCATCGAATGCACCTACACCTGGTAAAATAAGCTTATCAGCCTTATGTAAGTCTTCCCATCTCGTAAGTATTTCATATTCAATATTAAGATTCTTGTAAATAGTAGCAATAGCTTGAACATTTCCTGAACCGTAATTTATAATTCCTATCATCTTTTACCACCTTTTTCTAAACCAAAAAAACGCATAACTTTTGCTCCTATATTATAAATATTTTCTTGAGATTTATAATCTTTATAAGTTCTATTAGGAGAATCCATATATGATTGCAATTCATTCACAGAAATCCCAAGTTTAGTTGCTATATATTCAAAATCTTGCATTATGGTTTTAGGATCATAAGCAGGATGTGTTAATTTTTCAAGTGCATCTTCACGTGTCATTTGATTGGTCAATATCAAACTTGAATATTGAACCTTTCTTGTATCATAACCAAACTTCTTAGGCAACCAGTAACTTTCATAAAATCTTGTAAATCTTGACTCAAAATGCTTTTGCGGATATTTCTGATAATCATATTTATCAACTAATAACTGCATAGCAGCATCCTTATCATAGGGGATGTAATCTAGAGGTTTGATTAGTTTAATTCCTTTAACATAGGGTAAATAAACTTTATGCCATAATATTTTGGTTATTGGATATTCCTTAAGTTTTCCTGTACCGTGTTTTTTATAAATATCTTTTAGCTGAATTGAATCAGACTGATAGTACATCCACTCTAAGGGGTTTCTAACACATTCTGTGGAATAATTGCCTCCAGTTAAAATATGTTTAATGTTATGTTTAGATGCAAATTTATACATCGTTGCAAAAAAAGAATGATCTTGGGGAGCATCAATGTGTGAAACTCCAGACTTAAAAAAAGCCAATTGTAAATCTTTCATTTCCTCCCAATTGATCACCTCAGTATATAGATCTAAGCCAAGACCATCAACAAGTCTTTCAATATTGTTTACAGCTATTTGAGAATTCCAACCCGCATCAACATGAAAAACTAATGGCCTTAATCCGTACTTTTCAACCATTACATAAAGAAGGTATGAGCTATCAATTCCTCCACTCATTCCCATTAAACAATCAAAGTCTTTTCCCTTACCTTCTTTTTTTAATTTTTTTACTATTTTCTTTAATGCTAAATCACCTCTTTCGTCTGTGTGCCAATTTGGTAAAATATCTGAATAGTAAGTATTACAATGGTCACAAACTCCTTCTTGATCGAAGGTTATTTTTGAATCTGTTGTGTCCATTACACAATTTGCACAAATTTTATAATTTTTATTCAACATGATGGTTATTTTCAAATAATTTATTAAACTTATTAAATGTTTGCTCCCAAGAAGAAAATGCATTAAGCCTTTCTTTAGCATTAGAAAGTAATTTTATTTTTTCTGATGGATTGTTATAAATGAAATGTAATTTTTCTATTATGTCATATTCATTAAATGGATCAAAATAAACAGCCCCGTCACGGCAAATATCCTTAGAAAAATCAAAATTAGAAGTAAAAATTGGTATTTCATGAAACATGGCTTCAACATATGTACCGGAGAAAGATTCTAATAGAGTAGGCATTAACAAACCATCACATTGTTTATAGAGTGATGGTACATTTTGCATGTCAACAGGACCTACGTTTATTATGATATCATCCAATTTTTTATATTTAATGTTATTAAGAAAACTTTCAGCTTCTTTATTTTGATTAGAATCAATAGTAATTATAAGATTAAAATTCAATTTTTTCTTTTTGATTATCTGGGCTAATTGGATAAATATTTCTAAATTTTTGTGAGGATAATAATAAGTAAGGTAAAGCAGGTTTATTTTATTTTTTAAATTAAAATTAAAGTTATCTTCTCCTTTAAGATTTTCTAGTGAAACTGCATTACCTATAACCTCAACTTTTTTGATTTTATATATACTTTCTAAGCGATCTTTCATTGCATTTGTTTGCGCTACTACTAAATCAATAGATTTTAAATTTTTTTTAAAAAAAAATAATTTTAACTTTCTTACATAATAATCCTTGGATGACATCATTTCCCATACTTTACTTTCAGGGTAAACTGCATAAGACCAATCGAAAAGAAATATTTGGAATTTTTTAGTAACAACTGGAATATCTGATAAATTAAAAACTAAATTAATATTATACTTATTTATCAAAAATGGTAATATAAATCTATGTGTAAATGATAAAATATATTTATTTTTAAAAAAATCAGAAATATAAATTAACTTAATATTTGGATTATTTTTAATTAATATTGAATAAAATTCAGTGTTTGGTGTTAATATATAATAAATATTTTTAGAAGTATTTTTCATCAAAATTTTGATGAAATTTATTAAAATGCTTTTGCCACCACCTGATTTAGCACTAATTCCGTTTATTAAAATTTTTTTATTTTTCAAATTATTTTATTTAAAGATTTCATGATCATGTAAATAGAAAAAGTATATGCAAAAGAAGAAAGAAAATCCCCTCTCATCATAAAAAATGTTAAGCCTATAAAACACAAGTAAAACAAACTAGTAATATCAAAATTAAATTTTGATTTACTCCAAAAGTACAAATCAAATTTTTTATGAACTATTGCCAAAAAAAACGCAAATATTATTACACCTAAAAATCCAAAATTAGCAAAACCTTCTCCAATAAATGGATATGAAACATTGGTAAAATAAAAACCCTCTTCAATCCCCAGAAATTCTCCAGTTCCAACTGGCTTCGTTGGCCAAATAAATCTTGGTACGAAGAAGAAAATTGATCCTAAAAGCTGGTATCCGAATGAAAAATTATTAACAAAATAATACTCTACTCCTTGAACTAACATACTGTGTGAATCAAAACTACCTGTTGATAATACAGTAAATAATATGTCAAGATTTGAAAGATCAAAACCTGTTCTTATCACTCCCATTAAAGGGAATACGACTAACACAGCAAAAACAAAAGATATTTTGAACCAAGGTCTATATTTGTATGGGTTAGAAATGATCAACAATAAAGGCAAGTAAAATGTAACTAGTAAATATCTTGGAATATTTAAAGGATTTACAATGATGAGCATCATTATTAACGACAAAATAAAAAGTAATATCGAATTTCTACTTTTAGAATACTTAAAATAAAAATAATTAGAAATAACGTTAAAGAAAAGGATAGTTCTCGTTGTCATTTCAATCAAATTATGAATGGTATTGTTATCGCTGAGTGTGATTGATTCAAAATCATTCCTAGCTAATGATAAACCTGTGAAACCATTATATTTCGAAAACAAGTAGATAAAAATAATAATTGATATTGAATTAATTTTTAGAATTGATATTGATTTATTACTAATCGGTAATGATTTTTTAAAAGTTGTCTTAACATTTTTATAAGTAATACTGTAAACAACTAAAAATATTATAATTATTAGATTAGCTTTAAAATAAGAAATATCAAGATAATCGATAATATTCCATACATTAATCCCAAAAGAGTATTGAAAAAAAGGCACTATACATAAAAAAAGTAATACAAAGAGATAAACAAAATCTTTAAGAGTTATTAATGACTTAGATTTATTAAAATATCCTAAAACACTAATGTAATAGAGTAGACCAAATGAATATGTCACCATCCAGTCATTTCTGATTGGTATAAAAAAATCACCAAAGAGAGTAAGAGGCAAAAATAGAAGAAGATACTTCGTAAATTTAATCATTTATCTCAAGTATAAAAATAGCATCAATAAAATTAATGATGAACAAATTATGTTGAATTTAGGAATACTATAATTCCACTTTCTAACAGAAAATCTAGAAATAATTAGAGATTGTATACCCATATTAAAAATAAAACCAATAAAAATACCTAATTCAGAAAATTGATTAATAAAAAAAACTGTAAATAAAATCCCTAAACTGACTGCTATAATTGTGTGTTTTGCTAACATAATAGGCTCATTATGAAAATAATAAAGATTTTTTGCTTGCCAGGCTGGAACATAAATAATATAAGAAAGACCAATTAAAGGGATAAATTTACCGAATATTAAAAAAGTGCTGTTATTATCATAAACATAGTCGATAATGAAAGGATAAACAATGCTTAATAATATCGAAAATATTAAAATTAATAATATCATAATATTCCAGACATTATTGTTTTCAGAATAATTTTTATTTTGTTGTTTTTTTTCAAAAAAACTACTTGACCAAACTAAATTTATTGAATTAGTAACTACTAAAATGAGATTTGATAAAGTATATATAAAACCGAATGCTCCTACTTTTTCTAAATCTAATTCAATTTTGATTAAATAATTAAAACCATAGCCAGTTATCCATCCAGCTAGAGCTATTAATATATATGGGAATGATTTTTTTATTAGCGATAAAACTTGAAGGTTATTAAATTCATTAAGGTTTATATATAGTTTATTAATAATATAGATATTTATCAAACCTAAAAATCCTGAAACTATAAAATAACTTTCCCATGAATTGAAAATTAAAATTGCTAAGAAAGAGAACGAATAAATTATCAAAGAAAATAAAAACAAATATTTTGTTGCTTGAATATTCTTTCTGATTAACATTAAATATTTAACTAATGTTAGAGTTAATCCTAGTGAAAGAGCACTTAAAATTAAACTGAAAAACAATAAAACATCAAAAGTATCTTCAATAAAATAAAAAGAACCAAAAAACAATATGAAAAAACTAATTAATGTAAATTTTAAAATTATCTTCATTAAATCATGCCTAAATACATTTGATTTAATTGAAATTAGAGATTCATAATGTCCTGAGGGTACAAAGACCACAATTAAGTTGAAAATACTGAAAGCTAAAATAAATTCTCCATATTCAGTTTTATTTAAAATAATTGGTAAATAAAGTAATATTAATGAGCCAATAAGTTTAACAAACAAATTAGTTACTGTGTAATTAAGATAACTTTTTAAATTATTCAGTAATTTCATTTGAAATATTTTTAAACTCATTAAAAACCCTTGTATTAAAATGGTTAAAAGGCTTTGGTCCACAATTTTCTTGAATCCACGTTAGTGAATTATAGTTTTGTTCATGTAATTCACCTAACTCTTTTAATTTATTTATTTTAAAAACATTTGGATAACTAGTAATAACCTCTCCATATGACATTTTACTAAAAGCGTCTGCTATAGAAATGTAGATTGGCCAACCCATTAAAGCTGGGATCTGAAAAATAGAAGTAGCTTCACTAATGACAAATTCTGATTTTTTTATTGTAGCTATTAAATTTTGATTACTAACAATTTTAACACCTGCATCTGACAATTTCTTATAAAAATCTGTTTTTTTATGCTCAGGGTGAAGCTTTATAGCTAAAATCTTTCCTAAGGTCATTACTTTTTTATTTACTTTTAAAAGATATTCAAAATTTTCTTGTAGACTGGTTAATCCTCTTAGATAAGGGACACTATCTAAATATAAAACATAATCTTTTTCCTTGTTTTTGTAGTCTTTAAAAATATTTAATTCACATTCTTTTAAATTAAACTCGAATAAATCAGGGCTACCTATAATTTTTATACTTTCAGAATTATAACCAAATTTATTTATTGCATATACAGCATCAAAATGATTAAAAACAATTGCTAAATCTGTTCTACTATCATGATTTTGTTTTTTTATATTTTGCCCATTAAAAAGTTTACCTAATATTTTAAAAAAAATAAACATTTCTTTTAATGTTATTTTATCTAGATATAAAGACAAAAAGTAATTTGGAACTATGTATTTGATATACTTTATAATTCTGGGAACAGCAAAGTATATTTTCTTTAACAACGATTTTTTGTAGCTAACTTTATCATTTACACTTAATACCGTCATTATTCCATGAAACAAATGAACTGTTGCTATATTTTTTCTTCGACATGATCTAATCATAGATTTATGAGCAAAAACATCAGTACTTAAAAACACAACTAAATCAGGATTTTCTATCTCTAAAATTTTATCAAAATTTATTGTTTTATATTTAGATATATCTGTAGATTTTAAATTAGTATCATTTTTTTCTTTGTACGCTATTCCTGACCATGAACTTAAGTGAATTAAATTAAAATCTGCATTATTATTATGGAACTCATCTTTTAACCTCTTAAAATTTCTAAATCCTCCTAACCACGAATCAAAGCCTATTATCTTCATTAAAATATAAATTTTGAAAAATTAATTATTTCTATTCCGTAATTCCTAATTGATTTATTGTTATAGTTATAGAAAATTATATTGTTAGCTTCAGCAGCTTCATAATCATTGATAGAGTCTCCTATTAAACAAATACTTTCTTTGTGATAATTATGAACTTCCAATAGATTCGTTACTAATTCCTTTTTTGAAGTTGGTGATCCATGGATAGAAATAAAATATTGATCTATACCTAATTCTTTGTTTAAGAATCGTAATTCTTCTTGATCTGAACCTGAAACAATGTGGAAGTTATAATTCTGATGATTTTTACTGATAAACTCAACTGCATCTAAAATTAAGTTCTTAGAATTTGTCAATTCTTTTCTCATCAATACTGAAAATTTTTGCGCATATTCTAAAACTTCTTCTTCGGTGATTGACTTTCCTAATAGTTCTTCGAAAAAATATCTGATTTTGACATAACGAGATAATCCGCCATTCTTTCTATGAAAGACTAATAATTTATCAATCAATTCTTGATCAAAGTCTTTGAAAATTTCTTCAAAACCCCAATCTCTTACTTTCATTGAGTCAAGAATGACTCCGTCAAAATCCCACAATACTGTTTTTATCATATTTTGGCCTTTCCTTCTAATTTAATCAACTTTGCTTCTACTTTTGCTACATCTTCTATAACATCAACTGCTAAAGAACTTCCTGAAGTTTCTACCATTTTAATAGGAATATTCAAATCAAAGAAGCGTAAAATTTCAATATCTTCAAATCCTTCAAATACAGCTTTTTCTTGTTTACTTCCGAATGCTTCTAGTTCTTCTTGACTGAATGCGTAGATACACACTTGTTTTTTATAATCTGGTTGATGATCTTTCTTGATGCTTTTAATTCCAGGGACAGCCAATCTAGACATATATAATAAATCGTTGAATTTATTTATAACCACTTTTGGGATATTCACATTGTGTGGATCCTCATCATGAGTTAAAGAACACATTCCGTTTATAACCGAATTCATGTTCTCTTTTTTTACATCAATAATTTTCTGAATGTCTTCATGATTTAATAAAGGCTCATCCCCTTGAACATTGACATAAATATCAGCTTTGATTTGTTTCGAAAAATCATACACTCTATCAGTTCCTGTGAGGCAATTAGAAGATGTCATCACTGCTTTAAACCCATGAGATTTAACTACATTTTTAATTCTATCATCATCTGTAGCTATATATGTATTTTCTTTGCCTAGGGTTTTTTCTAAAATTTCAGCAACCCGAATAATCATAGGAACTCCATTTAAATCCACTAAAGGTTTTCCTGGAAATCTAGATGATTGATATCTGGCTGGTATTACTCCTACTACTTTCATTGCAATAAGCTATAAATAGATAAATGTTTCAGCTTTTCATATTTTGATGGAGTAAGGGAACGTACTTCTATATTTTCGATCTTTAACAAATCGAGAAATACGTTTTGATTCTCTTGTACGAGTTTGAATTGACTCTTATTAAGATTAGTATCATAACCATCAAAACCAATAAAGTAAATATTATCTGCTTCTAAGTTAATGGCTAATTGAATTGCAATTGCTAGTGGCGAATCATCTGAAGCTTTTGTAAAATCGATGGTTGGCAATTCATAAGATGAAGCCATGGTTTCTTTAGGAATTAAAGTTCCCATTTTCCTTGGATGTGGCGGATATAAAAACTTCTTATTTGATATATCAACTCCTTCCAAAGCGTCTCGTAATTTGTCTCCTTCAAATCCAACCAATGCATAGTATTGATCGTTATCTACTTTCTTGAAATTTGAAATGTGTTTCAATCCTGTATGAATGACTTTTAAGTCTTTGTTTTGTTGTAAGAAAACTCGCAACGCTTGTTTGTTTTCTCTAACTGAGTTTCCTCCTCCAACAATTAAAAAATCTTTATTCTTACCATCATTTTCTAAATTTGGAAGGCTCAAGTTATCGTCTATAGAACTTTTCTTATTGTGTAATGCGTTTACGATAGATGCTACTGGATATCTGTTCATTCCAATCCATTCCATTACTTGTTTTTGGGGCAATGAATAAGCACCCGAGAACATATATGGTAAGTTGGTTCCCCAACCATAATGTCTTTTCATGTCTTCAAACAAGGAAACTGTTGAACTTAAATCTCCGAATGTAATTCCTTCATATCCTTTACTATTTAAGTAAGTAAGTAATAACTCAGTTCTTAAATTTCCAGCACCTCTTCCCATTCCTGTAATGGTTGCATCTATAATCTCACAGCCTTCACCCATGGCAGTAATGGTATTAGCTAATGCCATTTCTAAGTTATTATGTCCATGAAAACCGAGTTTTACATTGGTTTTTGATTTCACTAAATCGATGATTTCTTTTACATCTTCTTGAAAAACTCCTCCAAAGGAATCTACCATATAGAAGTAATCGATTGTATTATCTAAACCCTCTAATAAATCAAGGAATGAATTGTCTTCTTTCCACTCTGACATATACATTACATTGAAAGCAACTTCAAATCCCATGATTTTGATTGCCCTTGCTAATTCAATTGCTCTTTTAAAATTCGCTGGATCAACTGCGATTCTGACCATTGTGATGTAACCTTGACAAGGTTTTAACAATTCAGGAACATGTGATGCTCTGATATCTTTCTCATTAAGAATGATGACTAACTTTTTAGAAGGCATCATTTCTTTCAATTCTTTCATTACAAAATCAGGGCAATAAAAGTATTCTCCTAAATATCCTTCTAAAGGAATGCTTCTGTAACCAACTTCGACATAGTCTATTGGCAATGATTCCATTGATTTACAATAGTTGTTAATTAAGTCTTTATCAAAGTCCCAATTTGTATAGTAACCTCCGTCTCTTATGGTGCAATCTAATATTTTCATAGTTTACAGAATTTAACTTTAATTTTATTTTTATTAATTTTCAAGTCTTTGAACTGATCATGAGCTACTAAAAATACTATAATATCTGCTTTCTCTATAGCTTCTCTGTATTCTGTTAACTTAAAAATTGAATGAGATTTAATATTTGGTTCAACTATATAATGTTCTTCATTATTTGAGCTTTGTAATACTTTTTGAACTATATATTTAGCAGGAGATTCTCTTAAGTCATCAATATTAGGTTTAAAAGCTAATCCCATTAAGGCTGTTTTAGGTTTTCTACCATGTTTTAATTCAAATTGAAGTTTCTCGTTTTGAATTTTTTCAGCACACCAAAAAGATTTGTAATTATTTACTTCTCTAGCGGTTCCAATAATCTTCGATTCCATTGGGTAATCAGAAACAATAAAATAAGGATCAACGGCGATACAATGCCCTCCAACACCACAACCTGGTTGCAAGATATTAACTCTTGGGTGTTTGTTTGCTAGATTAATTAATTCCCATACATTAATGTCAGCCTTATCGGATATTAAAGAGAGTTCATTAGCAAAAGCTATTTGAACATCTCGAGAAGAATTTTCAACTAATTTACACATCTCAGCAGTACGGGCATTCGTTCCGTGCAACTCACCTTTCACATACTTAGAGTAAAATGAAATTGCTTTTTGAGTAGAAGCCTCATCGACACCTCCAATAACACGATCATTCTCAACGAGTTCATGCATTACGTTCCCTGGCAATACTCTTTCAGGACAATATGCAATGTGAATATGTCCTTTTAATTCAGGCCTTGATGCAAATATTAGTTTTCGCATTTTATCAGTTGTACCAATTGGAGAGGTAGATTCAATAATGTATAAATCTCCTTTTTTCAAAAGCGGTATAATTCCTTTTGTTGCTGCCTCAACAAATGAAATATCTGGCTCGTGATTTCCCTTAAATGGAGTGGGAACTACTATTAAGTATACTTCCGCTGAACTTGGTTTAGTAGATGCTTTAAAAAAACCATTTGAAACTGCTTTTGAAACAATTGCATCTAAATCGGGTTCAATAATGTGTATTTTTCCTTGATTAATGGTGTCAACAACACTTTGGTTTATATCAACACCTAAAACATTCGTTCCGTGCGATGCAATTAATGCTGAGGTTGGTAATCCTATATATCCTAATCCGATAGTTACTACTTCTGGGCTCATTATTTTATTTTATTTATAAAGTCTACAATTCTTTTAGATGCTAACCCATCTCCATAGGGATTATGAAGCTTTGACATTTTTTCAAAGTTTTCGTTATTGTTTAATAAGTCCAATGCTTTAGAAACAATCAACTCTTCATTGGTTCCAACTAATAAAACTGTCCCTGCTTCTACTGCTTCCGGCCTTTCAGTAGTATCTCTCATTACTAAAACTGGTTTTCCTAGACTTGGTGCTTCTTCTTGAACACCTCCACTGTCAGTAATAATAATTTTAGATCGATTCATTAGCCAAATAAAATCTTGATACGCTAAAGGATCAATTAAAATTACATTACTAACTCCCGACAAAATTCTGTTTACAGGTTCCTGCACTTTTGGATTCAAATGAACAGGATAAATAATTAAACGATTTGTATCATCTTTAGCAATCCGTTTTAAAGCTTTACAAATTCTTTCAAATCCTCCACCATGATTCTCTCTGCGGTGTCCTGTTACTAAAACTACTTCTTGATTTCCTATTTGTTTTGAGAGGTCCTGAATTAATTGACTGGGATTTTCATTTACTTTTTCAACAGATTTAATCAAAGCATCAATCACTGTATTTCCAGTCACTAAAATTGAACTATCAGAAATATTTTCTTTTAGTAAATTACTCTTTGAAGTTTCTGTAGGAGCAAAATGAAAGTCACAAATTCTTCCTGTTATTTGACGATTTATTTCCTCAGGAAAAGGAGATAGTTTATTATTTGTTCTAAGTCCTGCCTCTACGTGGCATACTTTTGCTCCAGAGTAAAAACTTGCTATGGAACCTGCCATAGTTGTTGTAGTATCTCCGTGAACAAATACATAATCGGGGTTAAATTCTTCTAGAATTGGCTTTAAAGACTCAATAATAGTAGCTGTTAATCCATATAAATTTTGTCCTGGCTTCATTAGATCTAAATCATAATCAGGCTTGATCTCAAAAAAATCTAATACCTGATCTAGCATTTCTCGGTGTTGCGCGGTTACACAAACTCTCGTATCAAAAACTTCTGGATATTTTTGGAATTCTTTAACTAGTGGAGCCATCTTGATGGCTTCTGGCCTAGTACCAAATATTAATAAAATCTTTTTCATTAACTCTTCTATTTTTTTCTCGACTACCACCGGTAGTCAGTTTTTTTTATTTTATATGCATCAATTCAAAAATATACTCCAATGCATGCAACTCTTTAAACCTTTTTAGTAATAATAGTAAAGGTTTAAGTCACAATAAGTATATCCGAATGAATTATGCTTTTTCTTTAGTTCGAATCTCTTTTAAGATGTTCTCAACAGGTTCCTTCGCAAGTATATAACCGAT
>Ga0257120_1000757_pt1 | contig 23012 bp, 24 predicted proteins | sample SI106_10metaG_FD_190153 | JGI IMG/M metagenome (GOLD analysis project Ga0257120, IMG submission 190153) | Marine microbial communities from Saanich Inlet, British Columbia, Canada - SI106_10 | ecosystem: Environmental > Aquatic > Marine > Inlet | place: Canada: British Columbia | collected... | reverse complement strand
TGAAGGCTCTTAGATGCTTTTTTCTTCCTCGGTTTGTCTTTTGACTTTCAAAACCGAGTGCTATAATTTGTAAGCCATCGTCAGTATAGTTTGCATGAAGGGTCTTGAAATAGTTCGTTTCATCAAGACAATTTGGACACCAGCTACCCATAATTTGAATTAGTGTAATAGGATATTTCTTGAAATTAATTTTCTTTCTGCCATAGAAAAGGGTATTAAATTTCATGGTCGATAATTCATAATTTTTTTCCACCAGGTAAGTCAACGTGTTTGGGTCTCCAATTGAGGCATTTTCATCTTTTATAGCTTTCCAATTCGTTTGATAAGATCCCCCGCTGTAAAATCTGCCTGATAAAGAATCACCATTAATTTTGGCGGTAAAAACAAATGCGTGGGAACCATCAAAGCAGGACAAATAGAGGCGGTCACCAAAAACATTGCCATCTAAGTAGCGGTAATCCCCAGTTTCTGTGAGAAATGTACCCGAGATTACATTGTTGTTTTGTTCAAATAAACCAATTGCTGGCCATGAACCTTTTTCAGGACCAAAAGTCACCTTGTAAGATGAAAATACTTTTTTAGATGGGCCACTTTGTGTGGCTTCGAACCTACTTTTTAGTTTTGTTGTTCCTGTCAATGGATAGGAAGTGCCTTTTCGATTGTTTTTCCAATACCCAATGATATTATTGGAATCTTGAAAGGTGAATTTTAAATAACTATCCATTTCCTTGAACTGATAGACTACAGAATCTCCCTGTATATTGACTTTGAGTTTAATTTTTTCTTTACCATTTATGACAAAGGTTTCCATTTTATTGTTTCTTTCGATGAAAAACGGCAGCTGAAGGCGGTCATTTAACGCGATTTCAAAACGCCAATTTTGGGCCTGGCAGAAGCCTTTAGACAAAAGGATAAATAATAGAAAGAACAGGAGGAGACCTTTAATCATAAACTAAAAGTACCAACTTTTCGTTGTTTTTATTCGTTTAACTTTGTTTTAGTGAAAATTCAATCCATTCTTCTTTTTCTTTCTATTCCTTATCGCTCCTCTCTTTTGCTCAAAAAAACGAGTTTAAAGTTTTGAGTTGGAATGTCTTTTTGCGTCCAGGGATTCTTCGCGACAATCAATTAGAGCGAACGAAAGGGATTGGGGCTTATTTATTACATTCAGATGCAGACGTCATTATTCTGCAGGAGGTGTTTCATAAAAAATCACGAGTAGAATTGATAAAAGTGTTAAAAGGGATATACCCGAATCACACCTCCCGAGGACCGCTTTCATTTTTCGGGGTATCATCAGGAGTGCTCATTTTTTCGAAGCTGCCGTTGTTGGAAGAGTATTTTGGCTCTTTTAAATCAGGGACGGGCTCAGATAGGCTGGCAAAAAAAGGATTTGTTCAAACCGCTATTAATTGGTATGGTGAAAGTATTGGTATCTTTGGAACACATCTTCAAGCAGGTACTTCATTGCGTTGCATAAACACAAGAAAGGAACAAATAATCCAAATCGCGAATGCTTCAAAAGGGCTTGACGCATCAAGTACAATTCTTTTTTGGGGAGACTTTAATTTAAAGTCAAAAGGGGAAATGTTTGGTTTTTTGACTAAAACCTTGGATATTGAAGAATTAGAGCTTGAGTCTAAGATAAAATATAGCGCGAATTTCTCCGACCAAGATTTATTTCCTCATGAAGGTAAATCTGTATGGATTGATTTTATACTTTTAAGACGAACAGCTCGGATGATACAAGCCAAAGTTTGGATTGAAGAACCCAAAGAAATAAAGAGTGGAATTATGACAAGAATTTCTGATCATAATCCGGTGTTATCATTATTTCGACCAATTGAATTTGAACATTGATGCAACTTTTAAGCTTAAATCGTAGTCTTAATATCAAGAGCCATGGATGAATTGTCATTGATACAAGGTTGTATTGATGGTAATCAAAGGGCCCAGCGACAGTTATATGATAGCTTTTCGCCTAAGTTTTTCGCTGTTTGTATGCGTTATATGAAGAACAACGATGAAGCTGAAGATGTATTACAAGAAGCATTGATAAAAGTTTTTTCAAAGCTTCCTGAGTACAGTAAAAAAGGTTCTTTTGAAGGATGGATGCGGCGTATTGTAGTGAATACTTGCCTGGATCAAATCCGAAAGAATCAAAAGTTGAAATTTGATGCTCCTTTAGAGCAAGAAGAATATAAGCTTTCGACGAATGCTTATATATTTGAAAAATTGTCAGCAGACGAGTTGATTAAAGAAATACAGGAAATGCCCCCGGGGTATAAAGTTGTTTTCAACATGTTTGCAATAGAAGGCTTCTCTCACCAAGAGATTGCAGAACATTTGGGTGTAAAAGAATCTACATCCAAGTCGCAATACTTAAGAGCAAGGGCCTATTTAAAAGAAAGAATAATAAAAATAGATGAGCGATAAAGATCCTATAAAAGATTTGTTCAGGGAAAAACTTCAATCACATGAGGTTATGCCGAGTAAAGCGGTATGGTCTAATGTTTCAAGTTCCCTTGGGCATTCTGCAGCTTCGGCTTCAGGTTTAGGAGCATCTTCTATATTGAAAATTGCCGCTGTTGCCGTTGGGGTGACTACCGCTGGAGTTGCTAGTTATTTTTACTTTAACAGTGAAGAGTCAAGTCCAAAAGTTACTGAAAAAATTGTTTTGCAAGAAGAGGTTTTAGATGAGCCTTTATCTTCTGAAACTTTGGAAGTTGAACAAAAAGATAAAAGTTCTTCGGAGCCTATTATTCAAAGTGAGACGCCAACAATTTCGAATCGTCAAATATCCGAAGTTAAAGATCAGGAATCTCAGCCTGATTTAACCGCACAAGAAAGCTTGCCTGTGTCTAATCCTTCTGAAAAACAAGCTGATTTTGACGTTCAAGAAAACACGATTACTGAGAATGTTATTACATCACCCTCAAGTGAAGAAGAAACAGAACCCGCAGAGGAAGATGTGTCTTTAGATAATAATGTTCTTGACACCCCAGAGATTCTTGAGCAAGAAATTATTCCGACTCTAGAGTCAGATGAGGTAGTACAGCCTGCTAAAGAAAACATTGTTCTTCCAAATATCTTTACGCCTAATGGAGATCGCGTGAATGATCTATTTTCCATTGATATGTCTGAAAAATCGGAATTTCAGATTATTGTACTCGACGCCAAAAACCAAATTGTTTTTAAATCAAATGACTCCAATTTTGAATGGGATGGCACGATGTTAAGTGGGGCTCCTGCTCCAGCCGGAAATTATTTATACTATTTCTCAGCGAAAGATATGGCGGGAAATGATGTGACTAAATCCTCTATGCTGAAAATTCAGCGTTAAAAGTCGCCTGTTTATAATCCATTTTCTGAATTCCTTTGAAGAAGCGTCTTATGCCTAAAGACACAAATAAATGCGATAGGTTTCCTTTATCTAACCAGTTCACTAAATCCCTTTCATTAGAAAAACCATAGAACTAGGGAGCATTACAATCACACTGAGAACAGTAAAGATGTTAAAGTCAAAACTAATTTTGGGAAAATCTTCCCCTATTCTCGTCCCCCGCGAAATCAATCTGAATATTAGGATACTCAAAACCGAAGCCGTAATTCCATGAGAGTTAAGCCAACGATTTAATTAACTTTAAGTTTGAAAAAAATCATGTTCAAAGAATGCTTAAACCGAAAAACCTAGTAAGAGGTGATCTAATATATGTCGTAGCTCCTGCAAAAAGTATTGAAGTGGGACATGTCGAATTTTGTAAAAAATTCTTTGAAGACCTTGGCTTTCTTGTTGAAGTCGGATTACATACTCTGAATACCTATAATTATTTTTCTGGTACAGACGAAGAGCGTTTAACGGATTTCCAACTGGCTTTGGATCATCCAAAAGCTAAGGCAATTGTGTGCGCGAGGGGAGGTTATGGTGCGGCCCGAATTTTAGATGAGCTTAATTGGGATCAATTTAAGCAAAAGCCCAAGTGGGTAGTCGGCTTTAGTGACATTACTGTATTCCATCTGCGTTGTTCAGTTTTAAAAATAATGAGTCTACATGCCACCATGCCATTAAATTTTAGTTCAAATTCAAAAGCCGCATTACTTACTTTGAATGCAGCATTGTTAGGAGAGAGTTTTGAAATTAATGCACCTACGACACCTTTTAATCGGGAAGGAATTTCATCCGGTAAGCTAATCGGAGGAAATCTGAGTATAATTTTTAGCTTGATTGGAACTTCTGATACATTTGATTTTGAGGGTGCAATTCTTTTTTTAGAAGACTTATCAGAGCAACATTATCATATTGATAGAATGCTTATTGCCTTTAAAAAAGCCGGTGTATTTGATAAAATAAATGGGTTAATTATTGGTGGAATGACGGATCTAAAGGACACAACTCCCTCTTTTGGAATGACATACGAAGAAATTATTATTGAAAAAATGGAAGGCATTAATGTTCCAAGATGTTTTGATTTTCCAACGGGTCATATCGACGATAATAGAGCGATGATAATCGGAGCAGATGTTGAATTGGATGTGAATGCACAAGGCGCAACGCTTCGTTATGTATAATAGTTCTAAATAAGAACCTTTTTTATAGAGTATTGTTGAATAGGAGTAACTTTGTTCTGATTTAAAAGTACCCTTATATGAGTAATTCTGCATTTATAAAATCGTCAATAGCCAAAAAATATTGGATGGCCTTGACAGGTTTATTTCTGTGCCTGTTTTTAGTAGGACATTTGTTAGGAAACCTACAACTTATTTTTTCAACTGGAGAGGAAGGAAGAAGAGTGTTTAATGAATACGCATTTTTCATGACCCATAACCCAGCGATTAAGGTCTTATCGTACCTCACCTATTTTTCAATTTTGTTTCATGCGGTTGATGGAATTGCATTGTTTGTACAAAACAAAAAAGCGAGACCTGTTCCTTATGCTTATTCAAAGCCAGGTGCAAATTCTTCGACACCATCGAGATACATGGCTTTGTTGGGTACGCTTGTGCTCGTTTTCATAGCAACGCATATGTCGAATTTTTGGTGGAAAATGAAGTACACAGAAGAAATCCCTCTTCACTCTTATTTTGCAAAAACCGATAAAGATTTTGGAGATACAACCTATGCTAAAGTCTTTGAAACCAAAGAGTTTTATTACAGTCAGAATGGTCCTATACCCAAGGATACTGCTGCAACAACCGTTAAAGGTCTTGACATTATGGTGAAAGGGACAAATTTGAAATATGCGAGTGGATATAAAGATCTTCACACTGTAGTTCTTCAATATTTTAGTAAAAAAAACACATCTGAGTCCGGAATCCCTATAGGGTTACTTGGGACTTTATTTTATGTTTTATCTATGGCTGTTCTTGGCTTTCACCTCTGGCACGGATTTGCTTCGGCATTTCAGTCGTTAGGTATGAACCACCCTACTTACACGCCGATGATTAAAGTTTTTGGTAGGGCGTTTTCAGTTATTGTTCCGTTATTGTTTGCGATCATTCCTGTGTTTTTATATTTAATAAGCTAGAAATTAATACTATGTCAAGTTTAGATTCTAAAATACCAAAAGGTCCTATTGAGAAGAAATGGACAGACCACAAGAACCATATGAAACTTGTGGCTCCTAACAATAGACCAAAAATAGATGTTATTGTCGTAGGCACCGGTTTAGCTGGAGCTTCAGCATCTGCATCTCTAGGTGAAATGGGTTATAATGTGAAAACCTTTTGTTTTCAAGATTCTCCGCGTCGCGCGCATTCAATTGCCGCACAGGGTGGGATAAATGCCGCAAAAAACTATCAAAACGATGGCGATAGTGTCTACCGTTTATTTTATGATACGATTAAAGGTGGGGATTACCGTTCAAGAGAAGCAAATGTATACCGTCTCGCAGAGGTTTCTACAAATATTATAGATCAATGTGTTGCTCAAGGTGTTCCTTTTGCGCGTGAATATGGTGGTCTTTTGGATAACCGGTCTTTTGGCGGTGTTCAGGTTAGAAGAACTTTTTATGCGGCGGGTCAAACAGGTCAACAACTTTTGCTTGGAGCTTATTCCGCATTGTCAAGACAGATTGGTTTAGGAAGAGTAAAAATGTATCACAGACACGAGATGATGGATATTGTCAAAGTGGATGGAAAGGCAAGAGGGATTATCGCAAGGAACCTAGTTTCTGGTGAACTTGAACGTCATTCAGCGCATGCTGTAGTTATAGCCTCTGGTGGTTATGGAAATGTTTATTTTCTTTCTACTAATGCTATGGGCAGCAATGTGTCAGCAGCTTGGAAAATACATAAAAGAGGGGCACATTTTGCAAACCCATGTTACGTTCAAATTCATCCTACTTGTATTCCTGTTCATGGTACAAATCAATCAAAACTAACGCTTATGTCTGAGTCACTAAGAAACTCAGGAAGAATATGGGTTCCAAAGCGGAAAGAAGACGCAGAAGCAGTGCGTCAAGGTAAATTAAAGCCAACGGAAATTGCAGAAGAACATAGAGATTACTATCTAGAAAGAAGATACCCTGCCTTTGGGAACTTGGTTCCTCGAGACGTTGCATCTAGAGCAGCTAAAGAACGCTGTGATGAAGGTTATGGTATCGAAGCTAACGACACAAACGAAGGTGTGTATCTAGATTTCGCCTCTGAAATCAAAAGCAAAGGAAAGCAAGTAGCATATGCTAAGGGTGATCACAATCCTAATGAGGAGACAGTAATCAAACTTGGAAAGGAATGGGTAGAAGAGAAGTACGGAAACCTTTTTCAAATGTATAAACAGATTACAGACCAGAATCCATATGAAACCCCGATGAAAATTTACCCAGCGGTGCATTACACTATGGGAGGAGTTTGGGTAGATTATAATCTACAAAGTACAATCCCTGGATGTTTCGTGGCTGGCGAAGCAAATTTTTCTGACCACGGTGCGAACCGTCTTGGCGCTTCTGCTTTAATGCAGGGACTCGCAGATGGTTATTTTGTGTTGCCATATACCATTGCAAATTATCTGGCAAATGAGATTAGAACAGGAGAGATACCAGTAGACGCTAAAGAATTTGATGAAGCGGAAGCCGACGTCAAGTCATCCATAGAAAAGTTAATGTCTGTGAAAGGATCACATTCTGTTGATTATTTCCATAAAAAACTTGGTTTAATAATGTGGAATAAAGTGGGGATGAGTCGAAGCGAACAAGGTCTAAAAACTGCGATAGCTGAATTGGGAGAATTGAGAGAAGCATTCCATAGTGATGTTTATATTCCAGGAGAAGCGGATGAAATGAATGCTGAACTTGAAAAAGCATTGCGAGTTGCGGACCTTCTTGAACTCGGTCAGCTAATGGCAAAGGATGCTTTAGAACGAAATGAATCTTGTGGAGGGCACTTCCGAGAAGAATACCAAGATGAAGAAGGCGAAACTTTAAGAGATGACAAGAATTTCAAATATGTTGCAGCCTGGGAGTATAACGGAATGGATGCAAATCAATCCAAGCTTCATAAAGAGGAATTAGCATACGAGTCAATAAAAATTGCAGAAAGAAATTACAAGTAAACAAGAGATTATGGCATCAAAATTCATAAATATCACATTAAAGGTTTGGCGACAAAAAAATGCCGAATCAAAAGGAGTATTAGAGACTTACGCATTAGATAATGTTTCCACGGACAGCTCTTTTCTTGAAATGTTAGATCAATTGAATGAACAGTTGATTCAAGATAAAAAGTCTCCTGTCGCTTTTGATCATGACTGTAGAGAAGGGATTTGCGGTTCTTGCTCTCTATTTATCAATGGACGCGCACATGGTCCACAAACGCACAATACTACGTGTCAGCTCCATATGAGAAGTTTTAAAGATGGCGACAAAATTTACATAGAGCCATGGCGCTCAAAAGCGTTCCCAATTATAAAGGATCTTATCGTTGACAGGTCAGCTTTTGATCGAATCCAACAATCTGGAGGTTTTGTTTCTGTAAATACTTCAGGAAATACGATGGACGCCAATGCCATTCCTATTCCAAAAGCAGATGCAGATAGTGCATTTGAGGCGGCTGCTTGTATTGGATGTGGCGCTTGTGTTGCAAGCTGCAAAAACAGTTCAGCGATGCTTTTTGTTGGTGCTAAAGTGTCCCAATACTCGTTACTACCACAGGGGAAAGTTGAGGCTAAATCACGTGTTCAAAATATGGTAAGACAAATGGACGAAGAAGGATTTGGAAATTGCACGAACACCGGAGCTTGTGAGGTGGAATGCCCTAAGGGTATCTCACTAGAAAATATCGCAAGAATGAATCGAGATTTTCTAAAGGCCAACCTTAATTCAGATAAATAGTCCTTGGTTATTTTAGCACGTTAACAGTACCGAAAATCACTGACTTCCCGTCTGAATCCTTAGGTTTAAATTTAATAACCCAACTGTATTGCCCTTCCTGTACTGGAATTCCTTTATTTGAACTAAAGGTTCCATCCCATCCTTGTGTATGGTCAAAGGATTTCCAAATCAGTTCTCCCCAACGGTTATAAATATTGATTTCATAGTTATAGGGATCAAATCCACTCGTAAAAATGGGCTTGAAGGTTTGGTTATGCTCATCTGCATCGGGTGTAAATGAATTTGGGATATAATAAATTAGTTCTTCTTGATAAGTGATCGGAATAGATATCGAATCGACACATCCAATTCCAGAATACGCAATCAATGTCACCTGATATCCTGTTTGTAGGGAGATATCAAAGGTGTGTAATCCTTCTACTGCTGTTGATATTGAACCATCTCCATAATCCCAAAGGAAAGCGTTTGCTCCAACAGAGGTATTGAAGAATTGCACCTCTGAGTTTCCAGGCCCAATGGTCCCTGGGTTTACATAAAATGCAGCAGTTGCCTCTTCAGCACAGACAACATTATCATAACTCATTGTGGTATCACAGCCATTAAAATCTGTCATAGTAACCATTAAATCATAACAACCTGTTTCGGTGAAAAAGAATGGGCTTGGATTATTGGTCCCGAGCAATTCTGTTCCGTTTGAAAAATACCAATTTGTTGCTTCAGCGTTTGTATTCAAATTTTCTAGTGCTACAGAGGACCCCGTACAGATTGTATTTGATTCGTTATTTAAAACTGGCAGAAGTGCAGTGTTTAGGAAGACGGTCATAGTGTCATAATTGATACAACCATTAGCGTCAATTCCTTCGACAACAAAAGTGGTGTTTTCCGTAATGCTGAAAGTAATATCATTAACTATATTATTAAACCATTGCGTTCCATCATTCCAGTTGTAAGAAACACCACCAGTAGCACTAAGGTCAATATTTTCTAAATAACATGCTTGCGCATCGATCCCCGAGGAGATAGAAGGTAACGGATTCACGGTTACTGTCGTCGTGGATGAGCAGGTGTAACCGTTAACATCCGTCGCTGTTACCTGGAAGTCAAAAACACCAGAGGCGATTCCCTCTTGGTTCGTCATATCCTCACCATTACCTATAACGTTTCCATACAAAGACCATTCATACGTGCAGTTACTTGAAGATGTCGCCGAAAGGTCATAAAAGTTAGTGAGACATATGGGACTTGTATTGGTTGCTGTAACTGTGCAACTACAATTAGCATCAGTTTCAGATAGGACTTCAAGCTCTGTTGAAGCTGAACAAGTAAAGCCATTATCATCCAAAGCATTTACGGTGATCGTCCACAAACCTGGAGCCAAAGCCGATAAATCCGTCAGATTTTGTTCCGTTCCTATTATCACACCATCGACCTCCCATTCATAGGTGCCATTGCTTACTGCTGTGGCACTTAAATCAAAAGTCGCATTATAGCAAACAGGACCTGTATTGGAAGCGGTTATTTCACAACTGCACAAAGGGTCAGTAGGCGGGAGTATTATGAGTTGAGTGACATCCGTACACACAAAGCCATTTTCGTCTGTAGCAGAAACTTGTATTGGCCATGTACCTGGGGCAAGTGCGGCTAAATCACTTAAGTTTTGTCCGGAACCAATATTTGAACCAAGAATATCCCATTCGTAAGTCCCATTGGTCACTGCGGTTGCATTTAGACCGAAAGTAGCATTAAAACATATGGGACCTGTGTTTGATGCCTCGACCGAACAACTGCATTGAGGATCATTGGCATCTAAAACAGTAACTGTACCCTCTCCAATTCCAACGGCGACAACCCCACTAGGCAGGGTTTCAGTCCCAGTTACAGAAAAAGTAGTGGTTGCAGTAGGCGAAACGGTAATGGAAGCAGTCGTTTCATTGGTTTCAGTCCATAAGTAATTCTGGGCCCCAGTTGCTGTCAACACTGCGTTGTCTCCTGGACATATCGTCGCGTCGTTAACAGTTATGGGTAAAACGGACTCACAGGTAACATCAGCAGTACCAAAAAAATTTAAAGGAAGTGTCGTTGTTTGTGAGCTAAAGTTTGATAAACAAATCAAGTATTGTTCTCCTGCCAAGGCATTTACTGCAGGTTCAAAGTTACTTGCCGCACCTCCAGCTGGAAGTGTGTTTGCAACACCTGTAAAACCCTCACACTGTCCGTTCCAATTACAACGGATTGGAGCCAGGGTATTGTTGAAGATTTCGTCGCAGGCAGAGGCTGAATATTCCCACATTATCCAATCAAGGCAGCCATTTCCACCATCTTGTCCGAATGAAAATTCTAGTAACCCAGAACCGGAAATATTGACAATCATCCATGTACTGTTGGTTTCTCCGGTAAGCAGACAGCCTGCGTTCCCTGAGCCTGGATTGGTTCCAGGGTTAGAAAAGTTTCCATTGAGTTCTTCAAGACCTGCTCCGTTTGGATCAATCTCAAAGGCGGCATCTGTACATATATTGTTGTCCACTGCATCTGAACAGTCTGGAGCTACTACAGTTTGAGCATATCCAAATCGGATACAAATAGAGAATAAAAATATTAGAATATAAACGTGCTTCACTATTTCAGTTTAGTTAAAGTAATAACGTTAAGTGAAGAGGTAAAGTTGCCCGAAGTTTATTTTAACTTTTGGTCCTTGTTTTTATACCAACCTTCATTGTCCTTAATCTCAACAGGTACATTTGATAACCCGTTCAATTTCCTTTGAATATTCATCCAAAAACAAAGACCTCCGAAGATAACTGCTATGAGTAAATAATTAAATAAATTTCCAATGAGTTCAAAAATCCCAAATGTCCATTGAAAAAGATCGCCTAAGAGGAAGAAAAAGTCTGTAGAATTCATTGTAATTGTTTTAAAAAGTCGTTCACAAAGAAAGCAATTTTTACGTTTAAATCAAAATTCAAATTTCGCCGAGTAACTCAAAAGTTTCTTTAGAAGCATTTTGTTCTGCTACTTTTTTCGAGGAGCCTTTACCCATCCCATATTCCTGCTGATTGATTTGGGCTTGAATGCTGTATTCCCACTTACCATTTTTATGTTCCTCAGACAATAGTTTGAAGGTTAGACTCAACTTTTTTCTTTGGCACCAAATGAAGAGTTTAGATTTGAAATCAATTTCTTCTTCCAAGAGCTGCGTGAAATTAAGGAAGCGTTTGAAAATAGTTTGTTCTAATACTTTTTTCACTTTTAGATAACCACCATCGAGGTATATGGCGCCAACAAGGGCTTCAAAAGCATTGCCTTCTAAAGTTGCAATATTAATTGAACGATTGTTGTTATATAGCAGGACCTCTCGTATACCGATGTCCTGTCCGAGTTTGCATAGGTTTTTACGGTTAACGATTTTAGACTTTAATTTAGTCAATGCCCCTTCATTGCTTTCAGGAAACTTTAAAAAGAGAAATTCTGCGGTAATTGAATCTAAAATTGCATCGCCAAGAAATTCGAGGCGTTCATTTGAGTACTCGTTTTCAGAATGTGATAAAAATGATTTGTGGGTTATGGCCTTTTGAAAATAGAAGATTTTGTTTGGTCTGTAACCAAATTTACTGAGAATGAAACGATAGAGTTTAAGTTCACCCTCTGTCTTTTTCTTTTTAAACAAAGGTATTTTCAGAATCTAGGGCGTATGTTTTTTAACAATTATGCTTGTATTGTGCCCACCAAAACCAAAAGTATTAGATAGCGCAATATTAACCGTCCTTTTCTGCGCTTTGTTAAAGGTGAAATTCATCTTTTTATCGAGCGCGGGGTCAGGAATAGTATTATTTATTGTTGGAGGAACGATATCTTCTTTTACAGAAAGGACACAAGCAATAGCTTCAATAGCTCCAGCCGCCCCTAATAGGTGACCGGTCATTGATTTTGTGGAACTTATGTTTAAATTATACGCATGTTCACCGAATACTTCCTTTATGGCTTTTACTTCAGCTACATCTCCTAAAGGAGTTGAAGTACCGTGAACATTGACATAGTCAATATCTTTTGGGTTAATTTCAGCATCTTCTAATGCTGCAATCATCGTATTTTTGGCACCTAGACCTTCAGGATGAGGGGCTGTCATATGATAAGCATCACCCGACATACCACCGCCAATAACTTCAGCGTAGATTTTAGCACCTCTTTTAACAGCGTGCTCGTACTCTTCTAGGATTAAAGCACCTGAACCTTCACCTAAAACAAAGCCATCTCTTTCCGCGTCAAAAGGTCTTGATGCGGTCTTAGGAGTTTCGTTTCTCGTAGAAAGCGCACGGAGTGCATTAAAACCACCCATTCCCATTTCATTTACGCAAGCTTCAGAGCCACCTGTTACAATGGCATCCGCCTTACCTAAACGAATGATATTAAATGAATCAATTATTGCATTGGTAGCTGAGGCACATGCAGAAACTGTTACATAATTAGGACCTCTTAGACTATTTTTGATGGAGATCTGACCTGCTGCCATATCTGCAATCATTTTTGGGATAAAGAAAGGATTTAATCTTGGAGGGCCATCACTTGCGAAGTAGCTTTTCGCTTCTTCTTGAAATGTATTTAAGCCACCAATGCCAGATCCCCATATCACACCAATACGGTCAAGGTTGGGTTCCGCATCTAGAATTCCCGCATCTGCCAAGGCTTCATCGCTTGAAACCATGGCATATTGCGTGAATAAGTCCATTTTACGCGCTTCCTTCCGGTCGATAAAGTCGGTTACATTAAAGTTTTTTACCTCGCAGGCAAATTGTGTTTTAAATAACGACGCATCGAAATGAGTAATAGGTGCAGCACCGCTCTGACCTGCGGTCAAATTTTTCCAAAATTCTGACGTTGTATTACCAATTGGGGTAAGTGCGCCAAGACCAGTAACAACAACTCGTTTTAACTCCATAAAGATGGTTAAAGATTGCTCTTTTTATTTTGCGTTTTCTGTGATGTAATTAATTGCATCACCAACAGTTTGAATTCCTTCTGCTTTATCGTCTGGAATAGAGATATTGAATTGCTTTTCAAATTCCATGATTAACTCAACAGTGTCTAAGGAGTCAGCCCCCAAGTCATTTGTAAAACTTGCTTCGTTCGCAACCTCACTTTCTTCAACGTTTAATTTGTCTACGATGATTGCTACAACTTTTTCTCTGATATCTGACATCTTTTAAATTTTTATGTTTATGGTTGCAAAGAAAAAAAAGATATGGCCAATTAACAACATAAAGTTCAATTATTTATCAACTGAGAGGTCTTGATATAATGGAATATAATGTGACATTGGTGTATCTTTGTGCGTATTAGTTATGAGTAAGGTAGCAATTTTTATATCAGGAGAGGGCTCTAATGCCTTGAAAATGCTAGAGGATTTCGATAGGTCTTCCATGGTCAACCTTGCTTTTATCTATAGTACTAAACCCAATATAAGGGTAGAAAAGGCATGCAAAGAAAAGGCTATTAAATTTCACTTTAGACCTTGGAATGTTGAATCCCATGAAGTAATTCTCGAGAATTGTAAGAAAAAGGGCATTGAATGGATTGTGTTGGCAGGATTTTTAAAGTTGATTCCAGCCTCATTTATTGATGCTTATCCAAATAAAATCGTAAATATTCACCCAGCACTTTTACCCAGTTTTGGCGGAAAAGGCATGTACGGAATGCATGTTCACAAAGCCGTTATTGCTGCAAGTAGCAGATATTCCGGAATTAGCATTCATTTTGTAAACGGGGCCTATGACGAAGGACAAATAATTGCACAATTCAAAGTTGAACTTGATATAGGCGAAACGGCCGAAACACTAAAGGAAAAAATTCGCGTACTTGAGCATCAGTATTTCTCAGAAACAGTTGCTCATTTAATAGATAAAAGGGATTAAGAGCTTTACCTTCCCAGTACTTCTGCAAAATGCCAGCAGTCTTCAAAAGAATTGTAAAGCGGCGCAGGTGCAATTCGTATGACATTGGGTTCTCTCCAATCTGCGATGATGCCTTCTTCAGTGAGTAAGTCAAACTTTTTCTTCCCTTCTTTTTTTAAAACGAGAGAAAGTTGTGACCCACGTTCAAAAATTGAACGAGGTGTTATTATGGAAAGAAAATCACCATTTTCAGCAGAGACTTTTAGGATAAGGTATTCGAGATACGCTGTGATTAAATCTCGCTTTGAACCAATTCGTTCCATTCCGGCCTCCTTAAAAATCTGTAAAGCTGATAGGTGCGCTGCCATACCTAGAACCGGAGCATTACTGAGTTGCCAGCCCTCAGCTCCTTTAATGGGGACGAATTTATCTTCCATTAAGAATCTTTGTTCTTTGTCATGTCCCCACCAACCTGCGAATCTTTTAAGATTCGAATTGTCGGCGTGTTTTTCGTGCACAAATATTCCAGAAACCCCTCCAGGAGAGGAATTTAAATATTTGTAAGAGCACCACGTGGCGAAATCGATACCCCAATCGTGTAGTGCAAGATTTACATTTCCTGCGGCATGCGCAAGATCAAACCCAACAATAGCACCCGCTTTTTGCCCGGCATCTGTAATGGCTTTTAAATCAAAAAATTGTCCTGTGTAGTAATTTACACCTCCCATGAAAACAAGAGCAAGTTCGTCTTGGTTGTCTTTGATTGCTTTAAGAATATCTTCATGTCGAATTGTCTCTTCACCCTCCCTTGGCCCAACTTCAATTAAATGCGCTTCGTCATAACCATGAAATTCAAGTTGTGACATCAGGGCGTATTGATCACTAGGAAAAGCTTTCTTTTCACATAGTATTTTCGTCCGCTTTCCTTGAGGCTGATAAAAGGAAACCATCAATAAATGGATATTTGTTGTTAACGAGTGCGTAACAACTGTCTCAATAGGTTTTGCGCCAACTACGTATGCGCTTAACTCCGTTAGTTGTTCGTGATAGCTATACCATGGTCGTCTTGACATAAAGTGGCCTTCTACACCAAACTTAGCCCAGTCATCTAGCTCCTCTTCGATCATTGTTCTCGTAGACTTGGGTTGAAGACCTAAAGAATTACCTGTAAAATAAATTATTTCTTTTTCGTGAAAATTGGGAAAAATAAATTTTTCTCGAAATGAATTTAAAGGATCATGAGCATCCATTTTTTTTGCAAATTCTAGGCTTGATTCGAAGGTCATAGGTTCTTAATTATTGCTATTTTCGTGCTGCAAATATAAGATAATGAAAAGGAATGACACATACACCTATGCCCGCTCTAGCAAATTATTTGCTGCGGCTAAAAAAGTAATACCGGGGGGCGTAAACTCTCCTGTTAGGGCATTTAAATCTGTTGGTGGTGAACCTATTTTTATTGAAAAAGCCAAGGGAGCATACTTGTATGACGCCGACGATAATCAATACATTGATTTTATTTCTTCTTGGGGCCCGATGATTTTAGGTCATGCGCACGAAGAGGTAGTAGATTCTTTAAGTGAGAGTGCTCGAAAAGGAACTTCATTTGGTATTCCTACGGCACTAGAGACAAAGATTGCTGAACTCGCATGTAAAATGGCGCCTAATGTGGATCAAATTCGATTTGTAAATTCAGGTACCGAGGCTTGTATGAGCGCAATTCGTTTAGCACGAGGTTATACTGGTAAAGACAAAATCATCAAGTTTTCAGGTTGTTATCATGGTCATTCTGATTCTTTTTTAATCGAAGCAGGTAGTGGAGCCGTAACTTTTGGAAGCCCAAACAGCCCCGGTGTAACTCAGGGTACAGCAAAAGACACTTTGCTCGCCCGATACAATGATTTATCTAATGTTGAAGAAATATTTTCGGCGAATACAGGCGAACTAGCAGCCATTATTATTGAACCTGTTGCAGGAAATATGGGTTGTATACCCCCTGTTAAAGGATTTCTTGAAGGGATTCGTGAGCTTTGCGATCAACATGATGTCTTGTTTATTTTCGATGAGGTCATGACCGGATTTCGTTTAGCACCTGGCGGAGCGCAAGAGCTTTTGAATGTTCAAGCTGACATTGTTACATACGGCAAGGTCATTGGAGGAGGTCTTCCTGTAGGTGCTTTTGGAGCACGCAAAGAAATTATGTCTCACCTCGCCCCCGAGGGCCCGGTCTATCAGGCAGGAACTTTAAGTGGTAACCCCTTGGCGATGTCTGCAGGTTTTACAACCTTATCGATTCTGAATGAAGCCCCAGAAATTTACGATATATTAAGAAAAAAGACGACATATTTAAAGAACGAAATGCAACCGCTTCTTGACGCTAAAGGAATTCCTTATCAGTTAAATCAACTTGGATCAATGATGTCTTTGCATTTTACGGACACGCCAGTAACTGATTTCGAAACCTCGAGTAAAGGAAATAATGCTTTTTTTAATGCCTATTTCCACGGGATGTTGAAACGAGGTATTTACCTTCCCCCCAGTGCCTTTGAAAGTTATTTCTTAAATGACGCAATCAGTTATAAAGATTTGGACTTTACCCTAGAAGCCTTTCAAGAAGTTTTAAAAGAGTTTTAAATTAATTTCGGTTTAATAATGAGATTCTGAACATTTATTGTTTGTTATTGTTAACGTATTGTAATCCACTAGATTATTCATTGTGAAACAGCATAAAGGCAAAATATTAGAAAAAGCGGTTCGTGAAAGCGGCATACCTCTAACCAAACTAACGAAGCGTATCAACAAAAGCCGTCGTTGGATTTACAATGCCTTTGAAAACCCTAATCTTTCCATAGAATACATTATTGAGATAGGGGGTATTATCCATTACGACTTTTCAGAAGTACTAATCGAGCTTAAAAAGTTCAAGATTTCTGCCTTGAAAACCACACCTAATGTAGATCAAGAATACCCTGAATATTGGAAAAATAAATATTTAGAGTTACTCGAAAAGTATAATCAAATTTTAGAGAGAAAGTTAGCTTAATTTTCGGCTACAATCTTAACTTTGTTCCGTGGTATTTTTAACCGGTTCTTCAGGATTAGTAGGCAGTCACCTCTTGTATGCGCTTGCAGAGAAAGGGACACCAGTAAGAGCTATGTACCGATCGAAAGAGAGTATTAATATTGTCCAAAAACTTTTTGCGTATTACAATTCCCTTAATGAAACCGATTATTCTACAGAAAGTATTGATTGGATTCAGGGTGATATACTCGACACCACTTCTCTAGATATTACGATGAAAGGCGTTTCAACGGTTTACCATTGTGCTGCAATGGTTACTTTTTTAAAAGCCGATTTTCATACTTGTATGAAGGTGAATCGTCAAGGAACTGCAAATGTGGTTAATGCTTGCTTGGCAAATAATATTGAAAAGCTATGCTATGTGAGTTCTACAGCGGCATTAGGAACAGCCAGTGATACTATTACAGAAAAAACAATTTGGACTCCTGGACGTGAAGTTAGTGGCTATTCCATTTCCAAGTATAGTGCAGAAAAAGAGGTTTATCGGGGAGCGGCTGAAGGTTTAAAAGTTTCAATTGTTAACCCATGTCTAATTCTTGGTCCGGGAAACTGGAACCAAAGTTCATTAACCTTATTAAAGGCTGCGCTTAAAACCCAGCCTTTTTATACCACAGGAAGTAATGCTGTTGTAGATGCTAGAGATGTTGCGAATTTTTTAATTTTACTTTCCGAATCCGCGGAAAGCGAAGAGAAATATCTTTTAATAGGAGAGAACATAAGCTTTAGATTGCTATTTACAAAAATTTGCTCTCAATTGAAGGTTAATCCTCCCAAGTATAAATTGAGCCCGGCTTTAGCCAAAGGAACGGCCTTTTTATTAGAGCATGTTTTGCGGTTTTTCGGAAAGAAAAGTTCAGTAAGTATTGAAAGCATGCAATCGGCGTATAAAACATCCAGTTATTGTAATGATAAGGCGAAGGAAAGGTTTGATTATACCTTTATTTCAGTAGATGACAGTATAAAAAATGCTATAAATGGGAGGTTGGATGATTAAAATATTAGGAAAAAAACTGTCGGTACAGCAGCTCATCATATTTCTGTTTTGTGTCGTATATCTTGTTGGGATTATAGGTTTTTGTGTACCAAGTCTGCGCGCGATGTGGCTGCCCATGTCAGGAGGGATTTTATATCTTACTACGGCAGGATTGATCGCATCAAGCAAAAGAAAACCAAAGTTGTTATTGTTTTTGTTTATTGCCTTTTGCATTGGGTTTTCTGCCGAAGTTATTGGTGTACAAACAGGGCTTCTTTTTGGCGATTATAGTTATGGAACAAATCTAGGATTTAAGTTTGCCGGGGTTCCCTTAGTAATAGGTTTACTTTGGGGCGTTTTAGCTGTAAGTAGCGCATCAATTGTGGCACAAGTACCGATTCTAAAAAAACAATCTGCTTTTGTCTCTGCGCTCTTAATGTTAGGCGTAGATTACGTAATGGAGCCCGTTGCCATTTCGAGTAACTTTTGGTCTTGGGTAGGACATGCCGTACCTCTTTGGAATTATGCGTGCTGGTTTTTAATTGCTTGGCTTTTACAACTCATTCTTAAAAAAGGAACGTTCTTAGAGTCGAACAAAGTGTTTAACCTGGTGTTCATCTTGTTAACGTTGTTTTTTTCTTTTTTAAATTTATTCGCATGAATATGATTTTGGGTCCATTAATCCTTATTGTATCTTTCTTTGGAATGGAGTTTATGGCTTGGTTTACGCACAAATATTTGATGCATGGTGGCATGTGGTTTTTTCATAAAGACCATCACCAAACTGAACCAGGTTTCTTCGAAAGAAATGATGTGTTTTTTCTAATTTATGCTGTGCCGTCGTGGCTCCTAATAATGCTTGGCTCCATGAATGGTATGTGGGTTCCGGTATGGATAGGCTTTGGAATCTTAGCCTATGGTATTTGTTACTTTTTAATTCATGATGTATACATACATCGCAGGTTTAAATGGTTTCGTGATATTGATCATCCTTATTTTTATGCCATTCGGAAAGCCCACAAGATTCATCATAAGTACAGAGGAAAAGAGGATGGCGAGTGTTTTGGAATGCTCGTAGTTCCTTATAAATTTTACAAGGAAGCTAAATTAACTTACGAAAGAAAAAGTGTAAAGAAATGAGTCTTTATTTAATTTTAATGCTCGCATCATTTGGACCTTGTTTTCTCTTAAGTTTCGATAAGAAGGTTGCTTTTTATAAAAATATAAGGTTTTTAGTGCCAGCTATTTTTATGGTCGCAACGGCGTTTCTTGTATGGGACGAATTTTTTACGATTCACGCGATTTGGGGGTTCAATCCGGACTATCTTCAGGGTCTTTATCTCGGTAGCCTACCTATTGAAGAGGTCCTTTTCTTTTTTATAATCCCCTATTGTTGTGTCTTTATTTATGAGGTACTCATTGCCTATTTCCCTAATGTGTCTTTACAGACCACAACCAAAATAGTTTCATTGATTATTGTGCTTTTCGGTACAACGCTTGCTTTGACGCATCTGGATAATTGGTATACCCTCTCCGCATGTGCGTTAGCTGTATTAATTGTAGTTTTTGGAATGCAAGGCAAGTATATCTGGTATCCAAGGGCAATTTTTGCTTTTTTGGTTGCTCAACTTCCTTTTTTAATTGTAAATGGTATTTTAACAGGCATAGCAACTCCGGAACCAGTTGTATGGTATTCAGCGTTTCACATTGTAGGTATTAGAATTTTTACCATTCCTATTGAAGACGTATTCTATAATTTCAGTATGCTTATTCCAATAATTGGCCTCTATCATTTTTTTAAGGCCCGCTATCACGGTATTGAAGTGAAATAAACATCCGAAAGTTCAATTCTTTTTTTAGTTCGAAAATTACAATAGGAGATAATTTCTATTTTCGTAATGTGTCGACAAAAATCAATAAATATAGTAGAAGAGGTGTAAGGTCTGGTTATGCTTCAACCGTGGTAGGAATATCTCTTGTCCTCTTTATGATTGGGCTTATTCTTGGAGGGGTTATTGGTCTTCAAGGTCTAGAAAAACAGGTTAAGGAAGATGTTCAAGTCGACCTGTTTTTTAATAATAACCTGAATGAAGCGGATATTAAAATGATAGAAATTGAGCTCCAGCAATGGAAGGAGTTTAGTGAAGTTTATTTTGTTTCTCCTGAACGCGCGATGCAGGAATTTGAGGGCGTAGGGACAAGTAAAGAAGAAATGCTTGAGATTTTAGATGGTGAAAACCCATTACCTCCAACAGTTGTCTTTAAGCCTCAGGCTGATTTTGCAAATAAGAAAGGACTTGAGCTTATTGAGGAGAAACTAACAACCAATTACCCGGGTGCTATAGCTGAGCTCAGTTACAATGAAGCTAGTCTTGAGGACGTCAACGTTGGCTTTCAGCAGTTTGTTTATCTTTTGTTGGGTGTTGCAGTATTGCTGATTGTCATTGCCGTTGCAATGATCAATAATACGATTCGCCTCGCGTTGTATGCCAAAAGGTTTACGATCAAGACCATGCAATTGGTAGGCGCAAAAGGGAGTTTTATACGAAGACCTTTTATCGTACAAGCCATTATACAAGGTGTTCTATCTGCAATCTTTGGGCTGTTTTTATTGGTGCTCGTTTTTTATACGTCCAATAATATCTTTGATACATTCGAGATCTCCTTTAGCCGCGATTCTTTTGTGGTTTTAGCAGGTACGATGCTGACATTAGGGATTTTTATGACCGTAATGTCTACTTGGTTTGCATTAAACAAGTATCTTCGCATAAGCATAGACGATTTATATTCTTAACATGAAAAACTCAACTCCACAGGAAGAACAAAAAGATGCCATTTCCCATTTTGGCTTTAACCAGTCCAATTACCGATGGTTGTATATAGGACTCGCACTGAATGTTCTTGGATTTATTTTAATGATTGGAGGAGGGGCCGAAAAGTTAGATGAATTTGATGGATCTGCATTGTTTAGTCATATGCGAATCACGGTTGCACCTATTCTCATCGTCGCAGGTTACATTTGTATTTTATTTGCTATAATGAAACCGAATAAAGAATCTAAGGATTAATTTATCTTCAATAATTCATGAGTTTTTTAGAGGCAATCATCCTAGCAATTATTGAAGGACTTACGGAGTTCTTGCCGGTCTCTTCAACAGGCCACATGATTATAGCATCAACTTTTATGGGAAATGCCTCTGATGCTTTTGTGAAGTTATTCACGGTAGCCATTCAATTCGGAGCCATTCTTTCTGTTGTACTTGTTTATTTCAAAAAATTCTTAAAATCGATTAACTTTTATGTGCTACTTTTTGTAGCATTTTTACCAACAGGAATCATTGGTTTGTCTTTAAAAGGATACGTTGATGCCCTACTAGAGGAAGTTGTGGTAGTTGCCATTTCTTTGCTTGTTGGTGGCATTGTCCTCTTATTCGTAGACAAGTATTTTGCTAAAAACGAAGCTGAAGGAACCGATGAGGTTTCATATAAGACGGCTTTTATAATAGGTGTTGTTCAGAGTATCGCAATGATTCCTGGTGTATCTCGTTCAGCAGCAACCATCATCGGTGGAATGTCACAAAAGCTCACACGAAAGGCAGCAGCAGAGTTCTCTTTCTTTTTAGCTGTGCCAACTATGTTTGCAGCGACGTTGAAATCCATGTGGGATGAAAAAGAGCTGCTTATTGAGTCCTCAAACAATGAATGGATGATCCTTCTAGTCGGAAATATAATCGCCTTTATTGTGGCTTATTTTGCGATTAAATCGTTCATTTCATTCCTCAATAAAAATGGATTTAAGGTCTTTGGATACTATCGAATTATCCTTGGGGGACTCATCCTTATTTTAATGGCAGCAGGCGTAAATATTGAGATGGCGTGAAAGCGACACAATTTCAAGAAGGCTATATGCTTCTGGTCGACAAGCCCAAAACATGGACCTCTTTTGATGTGGTTAACAAGCTCCGTTGGCAAATTAAAAACAAGCTTCAGGTAAAAAAAATAAAGGTGGGTCATGCTGGCACTCTAGATCCATTAGCAACAGGACTCTTAGTTTTGTGTACGGGAAAATTCACTAAAAAGATTGAGGGACTCACTGCAGACCACAAGACCTATACGGGAACGATACTTTTAGGTAAAACCACGCCATCTTATGATTTGGAAACAGAATACGATGCCGAGTTTCCTACGGCGCATATAACGGACACCCTTATTGATGAGGTTCGTGAGTCTTTTATGGGCAAACAATTACAGACGCCCCCTATCTTTTCAGCCAAGCAAATTGATGGAAAGCGCGCCTATGAATTTGCAAGAAAAGGGGAAACGGTTGAGCTTAAACAAAATCAAATTGAGGTTTTTGATTTTACCGTTGACTCGAGTTCTTTACCCGAGTTGCATTTCTCTATTAAATGCTCAAAGGGTACTTATATTCGTTCGATTGCCGCAGACTTTGGAAATGCATTGAAGAGTGGTGGAACGCTCATTGAGTTGCGCCGTACCGCATCTGGCGAATTTGACATTAAAGATGCTGTAACGGTTGAAGAAGCCATCAAAATGATTGAAGAGAGCGAAATTTAAGCCAAGCCCTTTTTTAGTACTAAAAAATCCCTATTTTTGTCGCTCCGAATTACTAGGCCCGAGTGGCGGAACTGGTAGACGCGCTGGATTCAAAATCCTGTTCTTTCGGGAGTGCCGGTTCGATCCCGGCCTCGGGTACAAGCAAAAAGGAGTTGGTGTTTACACTAGCT
>Ga0257120_1000754_pt1 | contig 23082 bp, 14 predicted proteins | sample SI106_10metaG_FD_190153 | JGI IMG/M metagenome (GOLD analysis project Ga0257120, IMG submission 190153) | Marine microbial communities from Saanich Inlet, British Columbia, Canada - SI106_10 | ecosystem: Environmental > Aquatic > Marine > Inlet | place: Canada: British Columbia | collected... | reverse complement strand
TGTTGCCAGCTACAACCTGACTGCTATTGACGATAATGGACTAACTCCAGGATTGGGAAATAGTATAGTTCAAACAGGATATGCCAATACAGCAATCAGTAGTGATACTTGGAATAATACGACTCCAAACCCCGTTGATGTGGTGTATACCTTTGTACCGGTAGGCGATAATGGCTGTCAGGGCGATGCTTTTACGGTGACCGCTACTATAAATTCAGAGCCTCTAGGAATTGATTCTTCAGAAACAGTTTCTTCAGATGTCCCCTTTGATTTTGATCCACAGGACAATATTACAACCGGAGGGAATGCTGTTTTTAGCACTTTTGCTTGGGAAATAACCAACGTATCAGGAACGCTAAGTGGAGTCTCTAACGGGGATATTGGAACTGGACATGTTACTGGAACCATTACAAACACGAATACAAATCCGATAACGGTAGAATATACAGTGACCCCAACTTCTATCAATGGTTGTGAAGGTGCTGTTTTTACTGTAACACTTACCATTGCCCCAGAACCAGTAGTTCCTGACCAATCCTTTATTGAATGTAGTGATGTTGCTTTTGGAGTTCCTTTTAATTCGAGTGACTCTGTTGCTGCATCAACCTACAATGTCACTGCCTTAAATGTGAATGGGTTGACGGTTTCCGCAGGAGGGGCTGCGATTGCCACGGGTTTAAGCGATAGTGATTTGGCCGATGATGCTTTTACCAATACCACCAGTGCTCCTGTCAATGTGATTTATACAGTTGTGCCAGTAAGTAGTGATGGTACAGAAGGGAATTCTTTTACCGTTACTGTTACAGTCAATCCAGAGCCGGTTGTTGCAGATCAAACACTAGTAGTTTGTAGTGATGAACTTCTAAATTACACTTTAGAAAATGATAACGATACTCCAAATGTTGTCAGCTACAATCTGACTGCTATTGACAATAATGGACTAACTCCAGGGTCAGGAAATAGTACAGTTCAAACAGGATATGCCAATACTGCAATCAGTAGTGATACTTGGAATAATACGACTGGAAGTGCTGTTGATGTGGTTTACACCTTTGTTCCCGTAGGCGATAATGGCTGCGAGGGCGATGCTTTTACGGTGACTGTTACAGTCAATCCAGAGCCGGTTGGGATTGCTTCAACATCAACGGCTTGTTCAGGCAGTCCGTTTGATTTTGATCCACAAGACAATATCAACCTTGCTGGAGGGAATGCCGTAGCAAGTACTTTTACGTGGGTCATTACCCAAATTACAGGAACTGTGAGTGGAGTTGCATTGAATGAAACAGGTACTGGAAATGTTATCGGAACCATCAGTAATACCGATGCAGATACCGCAACTGTTGAATATACGGTGACTCCAACTTCTGAGAATGGCTGTGAGGGAACTCCTTTTACCATAAGTGTTTCGGTCAGTTCAGAACCAGTAGTTGCCAATCAAGGTTTTATAGCATGTAGTGACGAAGCCTTTGGAACAAATTTTAATGCGAGTAGCTCTATTACAGCTGATACCTATAATATCACTGCATTGAATCTAAATGGATTGACGGTTTCCTCAGGAGGTGCTGCTATTGCCAATGGTTTATTGGCAAGTGATTTGGCCGACGATGCCTTTACCAATACAACTAATACCCCTGTAGCTGTTGTTTACACGGTGGTTCCAGTTTCAGGTGCAGGTTGTGAGGGCGATGCTTTTACGGTAACTGTTACAGTCAATCCAGAGCCGGTTGTTGCAGATCAAACCTTGGTAGTTTGTAGCGATGAACCTTTAAATTACACTTTAGAGAATGATAGCGATACTCCAAATGTTGCCAGCTACAACCTGACTGCTATTGACGATAATGGACTAACTCCAGGATTGGGAAATAGTATAGTTCAAACAGGATATGCCAATACAGCAATCAGTAGTGATACTTGGAATAATACGACCCCAAACGCTATAGATGTGGTGTACACCTTTGTTCCGGTGGGGGATAATGGTTGTCAGGGCGATGCTTTTACGGTGACTGTTACAGTCAATCCAGAACCGGTCGTAGCAGATCAAACTTTAGCGGTTTGTAGTGATGAACTTTTAAATTATACAATAGCAGATGACATCGATACTCCAAATGTTGCGAGCTATAGCCTCACCAATATTGTTTCCAACGGATTGACACCAGGATCAGGAAATAGTACAGTTCAAACGGGTTTACCGAACACTGCAATCAGCAATGATTCGTGGACCAACACTACCGCCACTGCTGTTGTAGTTGCATATACTTTTGTGCCTTTAGCAGACAATGGTTGTGAAGGTGATGCCTTTACCGTTAGCGTTAATGTTGACCCAGAACCAGTAGTCGCCAATCAAGTACATACAGCATGTAGTGATGAAGCACTGGGAATTTTTTTTAATTCAAGTACTTCGGTAGCTGCTCTTACTTACGATATTACGGGATTGAATCTAAATGGATTGACGGTTTCCGCAGGAGGGGCTGCGATTGCCACGGGTTTAAGCGATAGTGATTTAGCCGATGATGCCTTTACCAATACAACTAATATCCCTGTAGTTGTTGTTTACACGGTGGTTCCAGTTTCAGGTGCGGGTTGTGAGGGCGATGCTTTTACGGTAACTGTTACAGTCAATCCAGAGCCGGTTGTTGCAGATCAAATACTAGTAGTTTGTAGTGATGAATTGTTCAATTACACCTTAGAAAATGATAGTGATACTCCAAATGTTGCCAGCTACAATCTGACTGCTATTGACGATAATGGATTAACTCCAGGATCGGGAAATAGTACAATTCAAACAGGATATGCCAATACAGCAATCAGTAGAGATATTTGGAACAATACGACTCCAAACCCCGTTGATGTGGTGTATACCTTTGTACCGGTAGGGGATAATGGTTGTGAGGGCGATGCTTTTACGGTGACTGTTACAGTCAATCCAGAGCCTGTAGGGATTGCTTCAACACCAGCGGTTTGTTCAGACAGTCCGTTTGATTTTGATCCACAAGACAATATCAACCTTGCTGGAGGGAATGCCGTAGCAAGTACTTTTACGTGGGTCATTACCCAAATTACAGGAACTGTGAGTGGAGTTGCATTGAATGAAACAGGTACTGGAAATGTTATCGGGACCATCAGTAATACCAATGCAAGTACTGCTATCGTAGAATATACGGTGACCCCAACTTCTGTAGATGGTTGTGAGGGAACTCCATTTACCATAAGTGTTTCGATAAGCTCAGAACCCGTAGTGGCCGATCAAGTATATGCGGTATGTAGCGATGAAGCTATCGGAATAAACTTTAACGCAAGTAGTTCTGTTGCAGCAGAGACTTACAATATTATAGCATTGAATTTAAATGGGTTGACGGTTTCCGCAGGAGGAGCTGCGATTGCCACGGGTTTAAGCGATAGTGATTTGTCAGACGATGCTTTTACCAATACCACCAGTGCCCCTATTGATGTAGTTTACACAGTAGTTCCAGTTTCAGGTGCAGGCTGTGAGGGTGACGCTTTTACGCTTACCGTTACAGTCAATCCATCTGGTCAAGTGGATGTCATTGCTCCTCAAGTTGTTTGTGAGGGTGAAGTCACTCAACCAGTAATATTCAGTACCGTGAATACGGATGGAACTACGACCTATAGTTGGTCTATGGATACAGCAATTGGCTTGAGTCCGCTTTTTGGTGTCGGTGATTTTCCGTCATTTACAGCAGAGAATTCAACCAATACACCGATTGTTTCTACTGTAACCGTTACGCCAACTTATAGCAGTGGGGGGATCACATGTCAAGGAACAGCAGAGACTTTTAGCATCACAGTAAATCCTACACCACAAATACAAGACAAGTCAGAGGATATTTGTTCCTCAGAAACCTTTAGTATAGAACCAATCGACACGATTGGGGGAGATGTGGTTCCGTTGGGTACGACCTATGTTTGGTCAGTATTGATTTCAAACCCCCAAATTCCAGATGCATCCAGTGGCTCGGGTGCTGTAATTTCTCAGACTTTGACCAATATCAGTAATACAGTTCAAACAGTACGCTATCAGGTACTTCCAACTTCGGGAGCAGATGGAAGCTGTTTGGGAGCAGCTTTTGAAGTCCTGATCTCTGTAGCACCTGCACCCCAAGTGTCAGACGAACAAGTTGAAATATGTAGTGGGGAGTCTTATTCTTTTTTACCTGTAAACAATCCACCGGCGACAATTATCCCATTAGGAACATTGTACAGTTGGACTTTTGGGAATAACCCATCTATTTTAGGGACAACCAATGGTAGCAGTCAAACCCAATTTGAACAAACAAATTTAATCAATACTAGCAACACAAATCAATCGGTTGTATATACCGTAATTGCCGTTTCTGGAAATTGTTCAAGTACTTTTGAAATAGAAGTTATAGTAAAACCGACTCCTTTTATCCCCTATAATTCTGGATTAACTGATACGAGGTGTAGTGATGATCCTTTTGTTATCGAACCGGTAAATGGAGTTCCAGATACGACGGTTATTGTGCCCGAAAACACAACCTATACATGGGTGGTAGTTCCGAATAACAATTTGAGTGGCTGGAGTGATGCTACGGTTCCAATGAATGTAATTTCACAACAGTTAGTAAACTTAACCAATACACCACAAAATATTGAATATTTGATTACTCCTTTTAATGGAACTTGTGAAGGACCTGTTTTCAGTGCGGTAGTTTGGATAGAACCAGTCCCTTCTATACCAGATCATTTTGAAACGGTATGTGATGGAGACTCATTTTTGTTTGCTCCAGAAAATGGTATTTTCCCAGATGCAAATACCATTGTTCCCGATCTTACCTTGTACTCATGGGTAGTTACAGATGTGAGTGGAGGTCAAGTTTCTGGGTACAGTAACGGCACCGATCAGCCATTTATAGACTCAGGTTCCCTATCTAATAACAGTACCGAAATTCAGACACTCATTTATGATGTGACTCCTACGTATTACAAGCCTTCCAATCTTGGAGCGCCACAATGTGTTGGAGACCCCTTTCGTATTACAGTTACTGTAAACCCTGGCGTAGACGATAATGCAACCATTACCAATATCAGTTGTAGTTACAGCCCACTTTGTGGAGGAAGTATTGTCCTAAATCCAGTAGGAATTGGGCCACTTACTTACAATTGGACATATACCGGTGATGGTATTGGCACCTTATCAGATCCAACACTCCAAGATCAATACAATCTTTGTCCCGGAGCGTATTCGGTAGCGATAACCGATGCATTAGGTTGTACTTATTCTTTTGAATATATAATCGAACCTCCGCTTCCAATAACCTTTGATCTTATTTCTCTGGTAGATTTGTCCTGTAATAATATCTCACCGAGTTGTGATGGCTCAATAGAAGTTGAACCTCAAGGAGGGACACAACCATATACCTTATTAGAATGGTACACAGAGTCTGTTGCAGAATCTGGAAATTTTGATACCATTGTAGAAACAGGAGATAGCGAATTGAACAATGCCTGTGAAGGAAATTATGTACTAAAGGTAATGGATAGCAATGGCTGTGAATTTACTTCAACAGTATATACAATCAAACAGACAGCAAGCCCAATTTTGATTAGTGAAACCTTCTCTGATTACAATGGATATGAAGTAAGTTGTATGGGGGGGAACGACGGATTTATTGAAGTTTCGGTTTCAGGGGGTTCAGGAAGTTTTACCTATTCTCTTTCTCCAGGAGGATTGTTGGATAGCGATGTGAGTACTCCAAATCTTCTTGAATTTAAGAACCTACAGGCAGGGACGTATACCTTAAGCATAACAGACAATAATTGTCCCGCTAGCATTGCATTCGATTATACGTTAGAAGAACCTACACAACTCGGTTCATCACATGAGCTAATTTCTGAGCCAGCAGGTTGTTTTGGAGATACCGTAACCTATAATGTTGCAGCCTCTGGAGGAACGCCACCCTATGCAGGTACTGGGAATTATACCTTGCCAGCAGGAATTCATTCTATTGTAGTTACCGATGTGAATGGATGTCAAACTACCGAAACCATTACCATCCTTCAACCTACCGAATTAACCGCGTCGGCGAGTATTACAAGTCCAATATTGTGTTATGGAGGTATGGCTGAAGTAACAGTGACTGCAAGCGGAGGTACACCTCCTTATGCGGGAACAGGAATTTTCAATCCCTCTTCAGGAGATTTTGTCTTCACAGTTACCGATGCCAACGGTTGTGAATATTCCAATAATATATTTGTAGACGAACCTGGTGAATTGTTATATACCATAGACAGTGTAGAAAATCCAACCTGTTCTCCAGATTGGAGTTATTCCAATGGGTCCATTTGTATTACCATTACAGGAGGAACCAACCCATCTCCCATAGGAGCAGGATGGACCTCTTTGGGAGGAGGGGTTTGGTGTTTAGAAAATATTTCCGCAGGAACCTATACCATTGATGTGGATGATGTACATAATTGTTCTACCAATGTCAATAGTACCGATGTGGTTATCACCAGACCTCCTGCGATCGATGCACACATTACTTCTACCATTACGGCAGCCTGTGAGACCAATACCATGACTCAAACCAATTATGTGTTTGTTACTGGAGGAACTCCTCCCTATGAATTTTCATGGTCGGGTGGAGATTGGTGCGATCCCATCAATCCTCAGTGTATGGAAACTACCGAATCTGGAACTTATATTGCATTCATCCACGATCAAGAAAGTTTAGCCAATGGATGTCCTCCGATTGAGGTGGAAGTGACTGTTGATTTGCCAGTACTTGGTGATGCCGCTTTCAGCTATACCTCACCAAATAATAGTTTTTGTGATTTGGTGAGCAATAATGAGCTGGTTACATTCAGCAATGAATCTACAGGAGATGTTGTTCGTTTTTATTGGGATTTTGGAGATGGTTCTCCAGTGTTGGTTGGAGATATGAACCCAACACATTTATACGCAACAGCAGGTTCTTACGAGGTTTCACTTACGGTAGAATACCCATCGGAGTGTTGTACAGAGACCTATACCGAACGCATTGAAATAACCAAAGGCTATGAACTGGTGCTTCCAAACGCATTTACTCCCAATCAAGATGGAATCAATGATACGATAAGGCCCTTGTTTTCGTGTATGGAGAATGTGCAGATGTCAATCTATGATACTTGGGGATCCTTAGTATATTTTGAAGAAGGATCGAGCTTAGAAGGGTGGAACGGTATGATTCGAGATATTCCTGCAGAAAATGGAAATTACATCCTATATGTAAAAGGGTTTACCTTCAATGGGAAAGAAATTACACAAAGCAAATCAATAACTTTAATTAAATAAGATGAAAAAATACTCACTCTTTTTACTGTTTTTTACTTCTGTATTTAGTTATGCACAGGATGTTATTTTTTCGCAAAACTTTTTAGTGCCAGAAACCTTGAACACTTCGTTTACGGGAACAACTAGAGGCACCAAGATGGGGGCTGTTTTTAGATCTCAATGGAGAAGCAGTGCCTTAAAAGTATCTTCAAATTTTGCATTTGCAGACACTTGGTTTGAAGGCTATAAATCTGGAATTGGGATTAGTTTATTGAATCAAAAGGAAAGCGGTTCTAGTTATACCTTCAATCAAGCCAATCTAAATTTTGCGATGGCTTTTGAAATCAGTGAAACATGGTTCTTCAGACCAAGTATTTCGGCTGGAATTGGGATGAAAAACTATGGTTTTCAAAATTTGCTTTTAGAAGATCAAATCAACTTAGGGAGCACTTTGATTAACACTGGTTCTATCGACCCTGCAGTGTTAAAAGCTCAAAGATCTTTTATTGATATCAGCTCTTCTATTCTTTTTAATAACGAAGAGTCGTGGTTTGGACTTACTGTAAGGCACATCAACAAGCCCAATATTTCATTGACTGAAGCGGGGAATGTTCCACTAGATATTTTCTTTTCTGCCCACGGGAAATACAATCTTCCTGTATTAGACAATGTGAGAACCTGGTTGGCCGATAAGAGTAAGATCTATCTGTTGTCAAACTATATGAAACAAGGCGCTTACAGTCGTTTTGATGCAGGATTGCAGTATGTTTTTGACGATCAAATATCCTTGGGTTTGACCATGGTTACCACGCCGTCTAAGAATACTGATAAAACGACCCCTCTAAGCTCACTCAGCACTTTTGCAGGAGTGCAATGGAAAGGGTATCGGTTTGGATATTCTTACGATTTAAACACCTCAGAACTGTTAAATTCTGGAGGAATTCATGAATTTTCTATTTCCTATGATTTTAATATTAACATTAGGGAATTGGATCGATATAAATGTGTTCCTTTCTTTTAAACTAGGGGTAGCATCAGTAAAAAAACAAAACCCACAGCTGTAAAAGGTGTGGGTTTTTTATTTAGTGGAGACGCCGAGAATCGAACTCGGGTCCAAACAAGCAGCCAAAAAGCTTTCTACATATTTAGTTCTTAGTTGATTGTCGGTCTAAAACTGATTAAGAACAATCCATTTTAAACGTATCTTTTTTAGTTTCAAAAACTTGCCAAAGACTCAAGTTTTCTATGTTTACTTTTTCGATGCCCAAAAGTGAAACGCCGTAAACCAAGGCTTTTCGTGGACATAAAGCTTGCACACCTAGTGTGCCGAGGCCAATCCTACTATGATTCGGATTAAGCAGCTAAAGCGTAGTTATCTTCGCCGGTTAAAAAGTTGAAATGAGTTTTACAAGAATGATTTCATTCCTTGATATGCTTACAAATTAACAGAACTTGCTGTCAAAACCAGTCGTCCCCAGTTTTTACACATTACAAAAGTATACAAAATCTTGTTGTTTATCTTTATAAATTCCAATATCTTCGAACAAACATTACAAAATAGAAAATGATGAAGTTTGGAATTATAAAAGAACGAAAAAATCCACCAGATCGGAGAGTGGTTTTTTCGCCAGAAAAACTATCAGAATTTAAAAAGATCCATCCTGCAGCCCTTTTTAAAGTTGAATCTTCATCCATTCGTGTTTTTTCCGATGAAGCCTATCAAAAGGAAGGTTTTGAAGTAACTTCAGACCTGTCCGATTGCGATGTGCTCATTGGAGTTAAAGAAGTACCTGTAGAGGCCTTACTTCCTCATAAAAAATATTTTTTCTTTAGTCATACAATTAAAAAACAACCTTACAACAGAGATTTATTGAAAGCTGTTTTGGACAAAAACATCGAGTTGTACGATCATGAAGTGATTGTAAAAGAAAACGGAATGCGTCTAATTGGCTTTGGACGATATGCCGGAATTGTTGGGGTATACAATGGTTTTAGAGCTATTGGACTTACCCTAAAAACCTTTCAGCTGCCAAAAGCAGAAGCATTAAAAGGCCAAGAAGAACTCATTGAACAATTGAATGAAATTCAGCTTCCAAATATTAAAATTCTACTTACTGGAAACGGAAAAGTTGCTCGCGGAGCTCAAGAGATGTTGGATGCCATGCAGATCAAAAAAGTATCGGTAGCGGCATATTTGTCGAAAACGTTTGACGAACCTGTGTATTGTATGATTGATGTGTTAGAATACAACCAACGAATCGATGGTCAAGTTATCAATAGTATCGATTTTTTTGAGCATCCAGAACTCTACAAGTCCAACTTTATGCGATTTGCAAAAGTGACCGATTATTTTATCGCTGGACATTTTTTTGGAGATGGATCCCCTTATTTATTTACCAGAGAAGATGCACGATCTCCCGATTTCAATATCCGGTTTGTAGCGGATATTTCCTGTGATATCGATGGTCCAGTTGCATCTACGATTCGAGCTTCAACCATTGCAGATCCTATGTATGGGTATGATCCTGATACCGAAAAAGAGGTTGACTTTCAAGCTGAAAATGCCATTGTAGTAATGGCTGTAGACAATTTGCCCTGCGAGTTGCCCAAAGATGCTAGTGAAGGTTTTGGAGAACTTTTTTTGAAATATGTTATTCCTGCTTTTTTCAACAATGATAAAGAGGGAGTTCTGCAACGTGCAAAAATGACCGAAAACGGAAAATTGACTCCCCGATTTTCCTATTTGCAAGCTTATGTAGAAGGAAAAGAATAAATGATAGAAGACCAACAATTTCTGATTGATTTATCCAAAATGAGAATGCCTTTTGGAAAATACAAAGGCACTTATTTAATTGATTTGCCAGAGCATTATATTGTTTGGTATAGAACCAAAGGTTTTCCAGCGGGAAAATTAGGCAAGCAAATGGGGTTGGTCTACGAACTAAAAGTGAATGGGCTAGAAGACCTCGTGAGAGAGATTAAGAAGCGGTATTAATTATCGAATAATGACACCATAGACCATGTGTCCAAAGCCCAATATATACAACGTAAAAGCCCAATAACTAGGAATAAAAAAGCAGCAGATAGCCAATAAAAATGCTAGTCCAGATAAAAGCACAAGTTGTTTACGATCTTTATTTTTTAAGCGAAAAAGAAAAAGAGCGTATAGGATTAAAAAAGTAGGAGTCAAGGCATTTATCATGCCAGCGTTCATGAGTATCATGAGTGTAAAAAAGAGCATGGCTACTAGTAGTAAATAGTGGAAGGCTGTTTTTTTAGTTTTGGAGTTCCACAATCGATACTGAAATTTTTTGGCAATTCTTCTTCCCCCGAAAATCAATGCAACTGAGGTGCCTAAAAAGACTAAAAACAATATCCCAATACAAAAGAGTTCGATGATTTCAGCGGACAACATTCCCAAGGGGTTGTCATCAATCAAAAAACCAGTCAAAATTGTTTGTATCAAGTATACCCCAATAATCATATAGATCCCAATAAGAACACTCGTAAACCCTTTTAAAATAAGGTTTACATCATTGTTATCGTGCAAATAAGTATTTTTACGCATACTGTTTGATTGAATGCCAATATACAACTTTCTGTAAGAAAAACCTTTATAAGAAAATTAGTCATACGAGGAACCGGATCTACTCTATACAGAACAAAACAGCAAGAATCAAAAAGTGAGCTCTGTACTTTAAAACTGATTGATTGTTTTACGAATGGCAACCAAATTGGTTAAAAGAGATTCAAGGTTGTCCAAGTGCAACATGTTGGCTCCATCACTTTTTGCATTAGCAGGGTCGAAATGAGTTTCTATAAACAAACCATCCACATTGTTTACAATACCCGCTCGGGCTATTGTTTCAATCATTTCTGGTCTTCCACCAGTGACACCTGCCGTCTGATTTGGCTGTTGTAATGAGTGCGTTACATCTAAAATGGTCGGAGCAAATTCGCGCATTTCTGGAATACCTCTGAAATCTACGATCATATCTTGATAGCCAAACATAGTTCCTCTATCGGTAATCCACGCTTTATGAGAACCTGCATCAATCACTTTTTGTACCGCATGCTTCATGGCACTCGGACTCATAAATTGCCCTTTTTTAAGATTGACTACTTTTCCAGTTTTTGCAGCGGCAACAACCAAGTCGGTTTGTCGTACTAAGAATGCAGGAATTTGTAAAACATCAACATAGGCTGCAGCCTTTTCAGCATCAGCAACTTCGTGAATGTCCGTAACCGTTGGAACATGAAATGTTTCAGATACTTTTCGTAAAATTTTCAAGGCATTTTCATCTCCAATTCCAGTAAAACTATCGATTCTACTTCGGTTTGCTTTTTTAAAACTTCCTTTAAAAATAAAAGGAATTTCTAACTTATCTGTAATGGTGAGTACCTTTTCGGCAATTCGTAAGGCCATCTCTTCACCTTCAATTGCACATGGGCCTGCCAGTAAAAAGAAGTTGTTTGCGTTCGTATGTTTTATATTTGGAATTTCAGATAAAATCATGTCTTGGTATTTTTCACAAAAATACGAAATTAAATTAGCTATCTTTATGCTTTAAAAATCAATTTATATGAAAAAAATTACCCTATTCATTTGTCTTTTAGGAATGCTATTTTCTTGTAAGAATAATCACAATAAAACAGCTAAGAATACTGTATTGGTAGCACTGGAAATAGACTCTACGACTGTAAAGAAACACCTGTACACTCTAGCGTCTGATGAAATGGAAGGACGTGAAACAGGAACTGCTGGGATTGAAAAAGCTGCCGTTTATATCGAAAATGAATTTAAACGAATAGGACTTTCTACTTTTCAAGAATTAGAAACCTACAGGCAAACTTTTAGTTTTCATAATAAAAGAACCAATAAAGAAATTCAGGCGAGTAATATTATTGGTGTTTTAGAAGGCAACAGTAAAAAAGACGAATATGTGATCATTTCTGCGCATTACGACCATTTGGGAATTCGAAAAAAAGAAGGACAATTGGACAGTATCTATAATGGTGCGAATGATGATGCCTCTGGGGCAACAGGAGTTTTGGCTTTAGCAGAGTATTTTAAAAAGAAAGGAAGCAATGAGCGAACCATTGTATTTGTTGCTTTTACAGGAGAAGAAATGGGACTGATTGGATCGAAACACTTTGGAAAAGGAATTGACGCCACTGCTTTTGTAGCAGGAATCAACCTAGAAATGATTGGGAAGATCCCTAGTTTTGGGCCCAACACAGCCTGGTTGACAGGATTTGAACGTTCCGATTTTGGAGCAATCATTCAACGAAATCTTGAGGGTACAGGCTATCAATTGTTTCCAGATCCGTACAAAAAATTTAATTTATTCTTCAGATCGGACAATGCTTCTTTGGCAAGATTGGGAGTGCCATCGCATACCTTTTCTACAACACCCATCGATGTTGATAAAGACTACCACAAAGTTTCCGATGAAGCAGAAACACTAAACATGACGGTAATTGCACAAACCATTCAAGCAGTAGCCAAAGGAACAGAAAGTATTATCAACGGAAAAGACACGCCCTCAAGAGTGGTGTTGGATGAAAAAAAATAAGGATGAATTACAATCGATAGCGAATACTAAGTGCAATGTCAGACTGAAATCCATTTCCTAGATTCAGAGAAAATTCGGGTCTATAATCTAAAGAGATTAAAAACGGAGGTTTTAAATGATATTCTACACCGATTCCGCCGGTAAAAAAAACAGAAGATTGATGGATAGAATGTACTCCTGCACCTGCACCAGCATACCAATTAAATTGATCTTCTAATTTCCAAACCCATTGATAGATTCCTGACGCTTTAAAATTATCGTATTCTTTAAGACCGATATTGACTTCCAATCGATTTTTTTCTTTTATTTTTCTTTGATAGGAAACCGCAGCACCAAAGCCATCACTGGTGCCGAAGCGGAGACCAATTGCGTTTTTAGGAAATTCTTGTGCATTTGAGGAAAGGGTGGCAATGCATAGAAAGCCAAAAGAGAAGAGTATCTGTTTCATTTTTCTTAATTTTAGTTTCAATAAAACGAAGATAATACTCTTTTTAGTATTCAAAGCTTTTGTATTTTTACTTTTTTAAATTTCGTTGTTCATGAACATCCATTTTATTGCCATCGGCGGAAGCGCGATGCACAACTTAGCCATTGCACTTCACCAAAAAGGATATCAAGTTTCTGGAAGTGATGATACCATTCACGATCCTTCAAAATCTCGTTTGGCAACATATGGTTTGTTGCCCGAAAAATTTGGTTGGTTTCCAGAAAAGATCACTACAAATTTGGAGGTAATTATTTTGGGTATGCATGCCAAAAAAGACAATGTAGAATTGTTAAAGGCACAAGAATTAGGGTTGAAAATTTATTCGTATCCAGAGTTTTTATACGAACAATCAAAAGCCAAAACACGGGTTGTAATTGGTGGATCTCACGGAAAAACTACCATTACTTCCATGATTTTACATGTGTTGAATTATCATGAAAGACAAGTCGATTATATGGTGGGGGCACAATTGGAAGGTTTTGAAACCATGGTGCATCTAACCGAAGAAAATGATTTTATCGTTTTGGAAGGAGATGAGTATTTGAGCTCGCCGATAGACATGCGGCCAAAATTCCATTTGTACAAACCCAATATCGCTTTATTGAGTGGTATTGCCTGGGATCACATCAATGTTTTTCCAACTTTTGAAAACTATACAGAGCAGTTTAAAATCTTTACAGACTTGATGGTGCATGGCGGAATTATGGTGTACAACCAAGAAGATGCTATTGTAAAAGAAGTGGTTGAATCTTCTAAAAATCACATTCAAAAGTATCCCTATCAAACCCCAAATCACCACATTGAAAACGGGGTTACCTATTTAGAAACTTCTGAAGGCGATTTGCCTTTAGAGATTTTTGGGACTCATAATTTACAGAATTTGGCAGGAGCAAAATGGATTTGCCAACACATGGGGATAGACGAGGATGATTTTTACGAAGCGATTGCCAGTTTTTCTGGAGCAAGTAAGCGTTTAGAGAAAATTGCAGAAAATGCATCGACCGTAGTTTTTAAAGATTTTGCCCATTCGCCTTCAAAGGTAGAGGCCACTACTAAAGCGGTTAAACAACAGTATGCAGAAAGAACAGTTTTGGCTTGTTTGGAATTGCATACCTACTCGAGCCTCAATGCAGATTTCTTGGCCGAGTATCAAGGAGCTTTAAATTTGGCCGACAAAGCCGTTGTTTTTTATTCTCCCCATGCGGTAAAAATTAAGCAATTAGAAGAGGTTAGCAAAGCACAAATTGCGGCAGCTTTTCAACGAGACGATATAATTATCTATACGAATCCACAAGAATTTAAGGATTTTTTATTTTCCGAAAACCTCAAAAATACCGCTCTTTTATTAATGAGTTCTGGAAATTATGGAGGACTGGATTTTGAAGAAGTCAAACAGCTTTTGTAATTATTAATTCTCTTCTTTTAATTTTCTATTGTTGAAGTATGAAAAGCACTCATGAATTTCCTTTCGCTTTTTAATGTATGATGGTATCGATAATTTCCCTTGAAAAGAAGCCATCTCATTTCATCAAGAAAATAGAATTAGTTTTTTCTCCAGAAAAAAGGAGTGAATAGGATGAGTACGGTAAATAATTCCAAACGCCCAATGAGCATTAAAAAGGAGCAAAACCATTTGGCACCAGCAGACAAGTGCGCAAAACTATCAACAGGACTGACCTTCCCTATGGCAGGGCCAATATTCCCCAAAGAAGAGGCAGCTGCCCCTAAAGCGGTTTCAAAATCGAGTCCCAAAAGAGTCAGTGTCACAGATGCCATTATAAAAATAAGCATGTAGATAATGAAAAATGAAATGATGTTTAAAACAATGGTATGTTTAATTGCTTTTCCATCATATCTCACTGGAATGATCGCGTTGGGGTGAAGTGCTTTTTTGAATTCTAAAAAGCTATTTTTCAACATGACAATATGCCTCATCACCTTGATTCCTCCACTGGTAGAGCCTGCAGACCCTCCTGTAAAAAACAGTGCAAAAAAGATTCCAGTGGCAAAGAAACTCCACTTCGTGAAATCAGCAGAAACAAAACCTGTAGTAGTTATTACTGAGGTAACTTGAAAAAGCGCATGCCGAATAGCACTTTCATTTTCACCAAATACTTTTGGATGCTGAATGCTTGTATGTAAGTTTGGGTCTTGATAAAAGACAATAATCAAAGTGATAATTGAAGAAACACCTATAATTCCAAAGATATAGTATTTGAATTCTTCACTTTGAAATACTTTTTGAATTTTTCCTTTTAGGGCAAAATACGTCAATACAAAATTCGTTCCTGCGACCATCATAAAAAAGATGACAATATACTGTACAAAAGGCAGGTGATTGTAATGAGCCATGCTTGCATTTTTGGTAGAAAAACCTCCAGTACTTACGGTAGACATAGCGTGGTTGATAGCATCAAACCAAGTCATTCCTGCCAATTTAAGGAGCAAAAATTCTACCAAAGTCAATACTACATAAATGAGGTACAAACGCTTTGCAGTATCTGTAATTCGAGGATGCAACTTGTCAGCAGAAGGACCAGGCGCCTCTGCCATAAACAATTGCATTCCACCAATTCCTAAGAGGGGTAAAATGGCAATGGTAAGTACGATTATTCCCATACCGCCAATCCAGTGGGTAACACTTCGCCAAAACAAAATTCCTTTGGGCATCGATTCAATATCGGTTAAGATGGAAGATCCGGTGGTTGAATACCCAGAAATTGTTTCGAAAAAAGCATCAGTAATATTGGGGATTGCTCCCGATAACAAATAGGGAAGCATTCCTGTCAAAGAAAGCGTCAACCAACCCAATGTTACGATTAAATAACCTTCCTTTTTTTGAATGATTGTATGGGTGGGTTTGTTTGAGAAATACAATAAGGATCCAATAAAAACAGTAATAATTCCTGCATTTAAGATTCCCCATTTAACGGGTTCGTTGTAAAAATGACTGAAAGGAAAGGCAATAAACATAAAACAACCGTTCAATACAGCAGTGATGCCTAAAAAGCGGTAGATGATTTTTGTGTTTAAAGTTCCCATTTTATTTAAAAAGACTTTCTACGGTACTGATGGCTTCTGGCAAACAGAAAACAATCACTTTATCTCCAGCAAGTATTTGCATATTTCCAAAAGACATCAATGCCTTTTCGCCTCGAATGATTCCGCCAAAAACGGCTTCTCTAGGAAAACGCAAGTCTTTAATTGGTTTTTTGGTTATTTTGGCATTTTCTTGCACTTCAAACTCAAAAACTTCAGCATCTATATTGTGCAAATTTGCCAAGGCCAAAATACCTCCTTTTCGGATGTGTCTAAAAATATTACTGGCAGCAATTAGCTTTTTATTGATTAGAGATTCAATTCCAATTGTCTGCGAGATGTCTATATAGTCCATGTTTTCTACCAGCGCAATGGTCTTTTTAACTCCTTTCGATTTAGCTACCAAACACGACATGATATTGGTTTCGGAATTTCCAGTAACCGCTATAAATGCATCCGTTTCTCTAATATTTTCCTCTTCAAGCAATTCGAGATCTCTTCCATCTCCATTGATGACTAAAGTATTGTTTAAGCTTTCTGCTAAGTCTTCGGCTTTTTCTTTATTTTTTTCGATTAATTTTACTTGAAAATTATCCTGACAAAGGTTTCTTGCCGTTTTTTCGCCAATACTACTTCCGCCCAAAATCATTACATTTTTAATATTGAATTGCTTTCTACCAATGATAGGATACAAATCTTTCATGCTATAATTAGGGACCGAAAAATACACTTGATCATTCACTTCATACACAGTGTCTCCACGAGGAATAATGGTTTGAGAAACATTTTCTCTCTTAATGGCAATGGTGATAAAGTCTATCGTTGAAAATTTCTCTTTGGCTTCTTTTACCGTCAAATCGATCAAAGGAGATTTGTAGGTCAGTGCTGTTCCCATGACATTAAAAATACCACTCTCAAACTCGACCGTGTCATTAAAAGAAGATTGATTGAGCAGCATTTGAATTTCATTTGCAGCAAGCTCTTGTGGAGAAATCATAAAATCAACTCCAAAATCTTTGAAATTAATTTCTGTAGTATTTAAAAATTCGGTGTTGTCTATTCGAGCAATGGTTTTTTTAACTCCCAAAGATTTACCAATCACACAAATCGTAAAATTGGTATTTGGACTGTCTGTAACTGCAATAAGCAAATCTGCAGAATTGATGCCAATTTCTTTTAATAATTCAATAGAAGTAGCATCTCCTTTTTTGGTGATTACATCTAGATGATTATTCAAGTAGTTCAACTTCTCTGAGTCAAAATCGATGATATACGTATCTTGAGATTCGTAAGAAAGTAGTTTAGCCAAGTGAAAACCTACATCTCCAGCTCCAGCTATAATGATTTTCATATTTAGAATATAGAAATAGACCACAAAGATAAAAAAGAGTTTGGCAGTATAGATGAAAAAACAACTTTTTAACTGCTTTTCAGAGAATTTTGTATTTTTAATAAAAATTTTTGAATGGAAAAATTAACAATAAAGTCCTGGTCTTTAGATGATAGACCCCGAGAAAAATTACTAGCAAAAGGAAAAAATGCTCTTTCTGATGCAGAGTTAATTGCGATTTTAATTGGGTCGGGGAGTGCCAATGAAAGTGCGGTTTCCTTAGCGAAAAGAATCTTGTTATCTGTGCATGGAAATATCAATGCCTTGGCAAAACTCTCGGTAGAGAAACTCACCTCTTTCCACGGAGTGGGATCTGCTAAAGCCCTTGCTATTATCACCGCATTAGAATTGGGCAAAAGAAGGCAATTATCCACCACAGTAGTCTTACCGAAAATTAACAGTAGCAAAGCAGTGTGTGAATTAATGCAACCCCTTATAGGTGATTTGCAACACGAGGAATTCTGGGTTTTGTATCTCAACAATTCGAATAAAGTACTGTCTAAACAATCTCTGAGTAAAGGAGGGTTAACAGCGACACTGGTCGATGTTCGATTGCTATACAAAAGAGCCCTAGAGCTTGCCTGTGTGGGGATCATTGTTTGTCATAATCATCCCTCTGGGAAGTTAGTGCCTAGTGAAGCAGACAAACAACTGACTCAGAAAATTAAAGAAGCAGGCATTACTTTAGATATAAAACTATTAGATCATTTAATTATTACCGAAAAAGCGTATTTTAGCTTTGCTGATGACGGAATTTTATAATTTTACAGCGCATAATTATTTCCTAAATAACTGCTAATTGATACTCGTATATACACATAAAATCACTCCAAGAATCCGATATATTTTCAAGCATATTTTCACGAGAACATTGATGGCTTCGGTAGGTTTTACGTCAAAAATTGAAGACTTTGTTGCGCACAATGGTCCCAAAATGTCCTATACCAAGAATCCATTAGGGTCTGAGTTTTTTGTGCGCAGTACCGAAATTTTGTTTGAGCAAGGGGTGAATGATTTGGAAATTAATGTGACAAAATGGGACGAAGTTCACTGTTTTTTTAGTGCGGGTTCAAAATCTTCCATTCCGTTTGATATTTTTGCAGCAAGTTTTTATTTGATCAGCAGGTATGAAGAATACTTGCCACATGTAAAAGACATTCACGGCAGGTTTACCGCCGAGCAAAGTTTGGCTTACCAGCATCAATTCCTAGAAAAACCTGTAATTGACATATGGGCCAATAAGTTTTTGTCTCTTTTTAAAGAAAAATTTCCAGATTATACCTACATCCAAAGAAACTACCAATTCATTTCTACCATCGATGTAGACAATGCATTTGCATACAAGTATAAAAGTTTACTTAGAACGATAGGAGGGTTTTTGAAAGATCTTTATAAACTCAAATTTTTAAGTTTTTTGAATCGGTTTGCCGTGCTTTCCAATATTAAAAAAGATCCTTTCAATACTTTTGATAAGTTGTTGGAATACAAAAAGAAGTACAATGCAACTACCTTATTCTTCTTCTTAATTGCTGACTATACCACTTTTGACACCAATGTTTCTGCCTCAAAAAACAAATTTCGTTTGCTGATCAAATCTATTGTAGATTATGCCAATGTGGGTTTGCATCCCTCTTATTTTACGATGCTCAACGGTGCTCTTTTAAAGAAGGAAAAAGAACGTTTGGAAGACATTACCAACATGCCTACAAAACGGTCAAGACAACACTATCTGCGTTTTAGCATGCCAGAAACCTATCAAAATTTAATTGATTTAGAAATTGAAGAAGATTATTCGATGGGATATGCTAGCAATGTAGGTTTTAGAGCAGGAACCTGTACGCCTTTTTATTTTTACGACTTAGATTTTGAGATTCAGACTCCCTTAAAAGTGTTTCCGTTTGCTTTGATGGATACAACTTTAAACGACTATATGAAACTGACTCCCAAGCAATCTTTGGGTAGAATTAGAGATCTTAGAAATGAGGTAAAAGCTGTTGATGGCTTGTTCATTACCTTGTTTCATAACGAAAGTTTAAGCAATTATACCCGCTGGAAAGGCTGGCAAAGATTGTACGAATCCATGTTGAAAATTGCAGCCGCCTCAAAATGATACACTACCTAAAACGAGATGAGCTTCATGTAGAAAAATATGATGCCTGTATTGCGTCTTCCGTACAATCTAGAATCTATGCGTATTCTTGGTATTTAGACATTGTTGCAGATCATTGGGATGTTTTGGTTTTAGATGATTATAAAGCGGTGATGCCACTTCCTTGGAGGAAAAAATTGGGAATAAAATATGTATATCCACCACTTTGGCTATTAGAATTAGGGATATTTTCTTTGAAGAAGACTGTAGATTACAGTTCTTTTTCTGAAGTTCTTTTTACCAAATTCAAATATGTAGAATTGAGATTGAATACTGAAAACAGTGATCAAGAACTGGATTCTTTTGTGGTACAAAAACAGCTACAAACATTATCAATTCAGGATGCTTATGAAAGTGTTTGTAAAAATTACAGAAAAGATCGAAAAAAAGATCTCCAAAAGGCATTAAAAAATAAGTTAACTGAAAAGTGGAATGACTCTTCAGAAAAGTTGATTGAACTTTTTCGAAATAACGTAGGGAAGAGAACTTCAAAAATTCAAGATAAAGATTATACTGTTTTAAAAAATCTTCTTGATACGTGTATTCAAAAAGATATAGGAGAGATTTTGTCCATTTACGATTCTTCAAAAAACCTTGTCGCTTCTGGATTTTTTCTCAAAGATAAAAATAGGGTTTCAATTTTACTTTCTTCAACAGATTTTAAAAATCGTAGTAATGGCGCCAATACCTTCCTTATAGATAGGGCCATCTACAAATACGAGAAAAGTTTTGAAATTTTTAATTTTGGAGGCTCATCAATGCAATCTATTGCAAAATATTTTAGCAGCTTTGGAGCAAAAACAGAGGAGTATCAGCAAGTAAAATATAATAATTTGCCTTTTTTCTTAAAGAAGCTGAAGGCATAAATATTTTTTGAGTTTGTTCTTTAAAAATCAATTCTTTAAAAAATAGTTTCGATAGTATCCCCAAAAAATAAGTGCAGAGAGAATTCCTGTCATCCACATGAGTGAGGCTGTTGTTATGGAAGCGCCTAAAATTCCGTACTTAGGAATTAGATAATAATTACTGACAATATTAATGAGCAAGCCAAAACTTGCGATGTGGTAATTTACATGTGCTTTTCCGATGGATGATAATAGATTTCCAAACAACCCTCTGAAAATAAAAATACCAGTAACTCCAAATACCAAAATTAAAAAAGAACTAGAGTATTGAAGGAAACTATCATCTAAAATAGCTATAATTTGATTGGCAAATAGACTGCAAAAAATCAATAAAAGGACACTTACCAAAAAGAAAAATGACATGTAACTTTTTATATAATTGAAGATGTACTGTTTGTCATAAATTTTCTCTGTAAAAGCAACAAAATCTGTGGTGATAAATGCTCGTGGTAAAAATAAAAGGCTGAATGGAACGATAGAAATATATCGATAACTGGTAATAAGTTCTGTGTTAGAAAGTAAATATCCTATTACTATTAAGTCAATAGAGAAAAGGAGTTGCGTTGCAACATTTGATAAACTTGCAAAAAAACCATATTTCCAAAAATCAGTATCTGTGATAGGGAGGGTTATCGTTTTATTAAAATCAATATTTAGTTTTTTTATAAACAATAGAGATGTCAATAAAGAGGGGATTAAAAGAGCAATCGCATACCCGGTTTCTTTGAAAAAATAACTTAAAAATAAGACGCTAAATAATAACAATAAGCTATGCGTAATTTCTGTATAGGCAAAAGTTTTATTATTGTGGTTGAGTCTTAATTGAGCTCTGATTATTTCAAAAATAAAAGTAGGGATAAGAATAAAGGATAAGGTAATGATATAGGTTTGAGTGTTGGGAAAGTTTAAAGGAATCAAAAAACTAAAAACAATAATTAAAAAGATTAAAAAAACTGTCGCTAGAAGTCCTTTTTTTAAAACATAGACAAACAAACTATCTTTTTCTTCTTTTGTATTTAAAAGGGCTCCATATCGAAGTAAACTTTGAGGCAACCCAAAACCGCTAATAGGAATCAAAAAGCACACAATATTATATGCGAACAGAACCACCCCTAATTCCTTATTAGAAATTAATTGTAAAGCAATCCAAGAAGCAAAAAAAGAAATAATACGTGCTAAAATAGTAGCTGTTAAAACATAGTTTCCAGATCGATTTTTAAAGTTAAGAAGATATGTGGCTATTTGTTTCAGTTTTTTTTATTTAAGGATAATTCATATATTTTGGTAAATTCTTGAGCAATTTTTTTCTTTGAAAAATGTTCTTGAACATAGACATACATCTCTTGTTGGTCAATACCAAAGCCATTGTAAAAGGCTACTATTTCATCGAATAATGCATCTTCGTTTCCTTTTTCAATTAAAGACCCAAAATTTGCAGGGAAGTATTCGTCAATACCACCAACACTTGTGCTTATAACAGGAGTTCCCGTAGAAAAGGCCTCTAAAATCACACAAGGTAAATTTTCGTAATTACTGAATAAAATAAACAGATTGCTAGTGTTTAGTTCTTGGGCAACTTCTTTGTGCAAAATATGGTTTTTAAAAATAAGTAGGTTGGATTTTATTTTTAATTGTTTTGCGAATGATTGATATTGCGCTGCATTTTCACCAATCAGCTTAAAAACAAAAGGGTTTATTTTGTGCTGGAGTCTAGCAACAACACGTAATATACCTTCAATGTTTTTATGATCGTTTACCATGTTTGAAACATGAAGGATTGTAAATACTGGATTTGTTTTTTCTTTCGGAAGAAATAGATCAGTATCGATGACATTAGGCACCCGTTTATAAGTTCCCTTGAGTCCAAAAAGCTTCATGGATTTTTTTAAATCATTTGACACCGGACAAATAAAAGCGGCTTTTTGGGTGATTCGTTTAGAAATAAGTTTTCTTATGAGTGTTAATTGAGTTACTTGTGGTTTATGATATCCTGTCCAATGTTCAGAAATAATAAAAGGAATTTTATTTTTCTTTTTTTGATGTAAGGCGAATAATCCAAAGGGATATAGGGTGTTCAAGTGTATCAAGTCAAAAACTCCAATCTTTAAAAGTAGTTGTTGATACGCTTTTAAAAAAAGAAAAAATTTCCGAATTGGGTTCTTTGAAGGTTTAATATATCCAATGTGAGTATGAATTCCGTTATTTATTTTAGATACCATTTCTATGTCCTCTCTACAACTTT
>Ga0257120_1000753_pt1 | contig 23117 bp, 10 predicted proteins | sample SI106_10metaG_FD_190153 | JGI IMG/M metagenome (GOLD analysis project Ga0257120, IMG submission 190153) | Marine microbial communities from Saanich Inlet, British Columbia, Canada - SI106_10 | ecosystem: Environmental > Aquatic > Marine > Inlet | place: Canada: British Columbia | collected... | reverse complement strand
GTTCGGGTGAACAAGATGGAACTGGAACAGTAGTAGACAACGATACTGATAATGACGGGATATGTAATGCACTCGAAATTTTAGGTTGTACAAATGCTTCTGCATGTAACTATAATGCTGTAGCAACCGATTCAGATGATTGCGTTTATTCAACAGATCTTGATAATTGTGCAACCTGTTCCGGAGAAACAGACGGTACAGGTACTATAGTAGATAATGATACCGATAATGACGGTGTTTGTGATGCAGATGAAATTGAAGGTTGTACTTTAGTATGGGCTGATAACTTTTTAGAGAATGCAACTGATAGTAACGATCAGCTGTGTGTCAGAGAAGGTTGTATGGTTGTTAATATGTTCAATTACGATTCTTTAGCTACTTTTGATTCTGGAGGTTGTATTCAATTTATTTATGGATGTACAGATGTTTCTGCTAACAACTACAATTCAGAAGCTAACACTCAAGGAACATCTGTATGTTTTTATGAGGGTTGTATGGATTCATTGTATCAAAATTATAATCCAATAGCAAATATTCAGTCTGCTTGTATCTACTCTGGATGTACAAATCCAGAGTCCTTCAACTATGAAGAAATTGCCAATCAAGACGATAGTTCTTGTTACGATATAGTAATTGGTTGTATGGATTCTCTAGCGCAGAACTATAATCAATTGGCAAACACAGCTTCATCTTGTGAATTTGTTGGTTGTATGGATTCTTTAGCTGATAACTTCCTTGAATATGCTAATATCAATGATGTTTGTTATTTCTATGGTTGTATGAACGAATATGCATGTAACTATTCTGAACAAGCAAATGTTCAGCTTAGTAATTTCTGCGAATTCCCTCAACAGAATTACGATTGTGACTCTGTTTGTTTATTCGATTCAGATAATGATGGTGTGTGTAATGAATTTGAGATTTTTGGATGTTTAGATGAACTCTCTGCTAATTATAATCCTCTAGCTACGCAAGATGACAATAGTTGTTATCAAGCACTACAGATAGAACAGGTTGTTGTTCAAGACGCTTCCTGTAAAGGAGGCTTTGGAAGTATTCAGCTATCAATAAGCGGCGGTCTTCAGCCAATTACTATTGGTAGTTATACAACATATCAATCTAACAAGTTTGTTGAGTTATCCCAAAATACTATTATTATTGATAGTATATTATCTAACACTCAAACCGAGGTTTTGACCTATAACATTCATGTATATGATTCAAATGGAGACGGTGTTTGGTATCCTTACACCATAAGCCAACCTAGTGTTTCTTTTGAAATGAGTCTAGAATATGATCCTGATGATTCAGAGCTTTCGTTTGATACAAATACTGATAATTTCGACTTAGAGTGGTATTTCGAGAACCAATTACTAATTGATGAAACGAACTCAGTTATTACACCAGAGTCAAACGGCCTTTTTCGTTTACGTCTCATTGATGAATTTGGTTGTTCTATTTCCGATGAGATTAGCATTGTTGATTTGTCTATCCAAGAGGAACATTCTCATATACTCAAGATCTTCCCTAATCCAGCGAATGATTTGTTTACGATTTCATCAAATTTACTTTTAGAACCTAATTCACAGATAAAAATTTTCGACTTATCTGGTAGTTTAGTTTATTCTGAAAGTTTGGAAAACTATCAGCTAGATTTCCAGATTATAGATGTTTCAAGTATTTCTAAGGGTACATACATTGTCTATGTTGGAAATGGAATTTCGGAGCTTTACTCAAGATTGGTAATTCGTTAACCTTTTATTAAATTTATTTGAAGGCAGGGTTATGCCCTGCCTTTTTTTCTTTATTTTATAAATTATCGTTAAATATAATTACATTAGAATATATATAATTATATATTTGCATATAAATTATCCAATCAAATACTCAAAAATCATTTAATTATGAAACTTATTAAGTTCTTTTATTTACTATTCTCTGCCTCTAGTATTAATTTTTCCTTAGCACAAAATTGTGACTTACCGCCAACTTATTTTGGAAATACTGGTTCTAATATGTCTGTTTTTTTCACACCAACTTGCTTAACTTCTATAGATGCAACCGATGAAAATGCTTATTTGGTAGCTTTAACAAGTTCTGGTTTAGTTGTAGGGTCAAAGAGTATTTATGGTTTAAGTCAAACTAATATTGCTTTGTGGTCTGACGACCCACAAACACCAGAAATAGATGGAGCCGTAGCTAATGAAGTTATAAGTTTTAAATTGGTAAATGGAACAGATTTATACGACGTCATTATGCCTAATCCTGTTGTTTATGGAGTAAATGATTTAATATTTCTAATAAATCCAGCTCTTAGGATTTTAGTAGAATGTAGCGAGTCTGTTTATGGTTGTACAGATTTAAATGCCTTTAATTTTGATACAACGGCTAATACCGAGTTCGATCCTTCTACTTGTATAGCTATTAAAGAAGGTTGTACCGATGCTACTGCATTCAACTACAACAATGCAGCAAATACAGATGACAATTCTTGTATAGAAGTTATAGAAGGTTGTACCGATGCTACTGCATTCAACTACAACAATGCAGCAAATACAGATGACAATTCTTGTATAGAAGTTATAGAAGGTTGTACCGATGCTACGGCCTTTAATTTTGATACAACAGCAAATACCGAGTTCGATCCTTCTACTTGTATAGAAGTTATAGAAGGTTGTACCGATGCTACTGCGTTTAATTACAGCAGTTCGGCAAACACAGATAATGGTTCTTGTATAGAAGTTATAGAAGGTTGTACCGATGCTACTGCGTTTAATTACAGCAGTACCGCAAACACAGATAATGGTTCTTGTATAGAAGTTATAGAAGGTTGTACTGATGCAACTGCTTGTAATTATAATGCTGCTGCAACCGATTCAGACGCTTGTGTTTATACAACCGATTTAAATGATTGCGCTACCTGTTCAGGCGAGCAAGACGGAACAGGGACTGTAGTAGATAACGATACTGATAGTGATGGTGTATGTGATGACAATCAAGCTGTAGATTGCGTCTTGCCATTGCCTTTTGAGGGAAGTACAAGTTCTAGTATGGCTGTAATGTTATTGACACCTGTATTAAATTCTTTAAATATTACGGATGAAGATGCTTATTTGGTAGCCTCAACTCAGTCAGGGTTAATTATAGGGTCTTTACCTGTTTATGGAGTCACCTCAACTACAATTTATCTATGGGCACGATTCAGAAACATTAGTAACAGATGGAGCTGTATCAGGAGAGATGATTAGTTTTCAGTTGGTAAATGGAACTGATTTATACGATGTGTTTATGCCAGAGCCAGTTCAATATGTTCCATTAGGTCTAGTATTTCAAATGACCTCAGCTGTTACGTCTTTAGCATAATGTGCCCATTTAGTATACGGATGTACAGATTCTTTGTATGTAGAATATAATTCACTAGCCAATACGAATGACCAATCTTGTATTACGCCTATTGTTTTGGGCTGTACCGATACAACTGCTTGTAACTATAATGCTGCTGCAACCGATTCAGATGATGACATATGTTATATCTTAACTGTAGCCATTGAAACTTCATCACTTACGTCAGTTTTAACTGCTATTGTTTCTCCAGCAGATTCAGTTGTTGCATATAGTTGGTTATATAACGGAGCTGAAGTTGGAATAGAATCAACATATACTGCTTTAGAGAATGGAGTTTATTCTGTTGAGGTTTCTAATTCTACTTGTGATGCTTCTGCTTCTTTTGAAATTCAGTATGTTAGTTTACACGAATTAAATCCTTTAAAAGTTAACTTATATCCAAATCCTTTTAAGGATATTATTAATATAGATTTTATAAAATCCACATCGAATATAGAATTACGAATTTTAAATACATTAGGAGAAGAAGTCAAGTATGAGAAAATAGTTCAGAATAGAGACGGTAGTGAAATTCAAATTCAAGTAAGTGACTTACCTAAAGGAATGTATCTACTTAGGGTGAATTCAGGTAATTATTTAAATTCTTTTGTCTTGATTAAGAATTAATAGATTAGTGAAATAGGCTTTTTTATCATGACCTTATGAGACTGTTCAATTGTATTTAATTACAAAATAATTAGTACATTTGAAAAAAAAATAACCCCCAGTTATGAAAAGATTTTTATTTGCCTATTTTGTTACGTTTTTAAGTTTTTTGTCCGCTCAATGTGACATGCCAATGGCTTTTGAAGGTAATACAGGTTCGAATATGACAGTAATGTTAACTTCAGCTTCAATAGCTTCTTTAAGTATTACAGATGAGAATGCTTATATGGTAGCCTTAACGGAGTCAGGTTTAGTTGTTGGTTCCGAAGCTATTTATGGAGTAACTCAAACTTCCATAGCAGTATGGGGTAATGATTCACAAACAACAGAAGTAGATGGTGCATTGGCAAATGAAGTTATAAGTTTTCAGCTGGTAAACGGAGCCGATTTGTACGATGTTGTATTGCCTTCAGCTGTAACCTTCGTAGGGAATGGTTTGTCTATTCAAAATGCCGCAGCTCAATTAACTCTGGTAGAATGCGAAAGTTCAACTATTTTAGGTTGTATGGATGCTGCTGCAGATAATTACAATATGGATGCCACAGAAGACGATGGCTCTTGTACTTATATTGTTTTAGGTTGTATGGATGCAGCTGCAGATAATTACAATATGGATGCCACAGAAGACGATGGCTCTTGTACTTATACTGTTTTAGGTTGTATGGATGCTGCTGCAGACAATTACAATATGGATGCCACAGAAGACGATGGCTCTTGTGAGTTCGATGAGCCAGAGACAGAGGGATGTGACTTGCCAATAGCTTTTGAAGGAAATACTGGTGCAAATATGTCTCTAATGCTTACATCTCCTTTAGTTGAGTCCCTAAATATTACAGATGAAAATGCTTATTTGGTAGCCTTAACTGAGTCAGGTTTAGTTATAGGTTCAAAGTCTGTTTTTGGTGTTAGTCAAACGTCTGTAGCCATATGGGCTGATGATACTCAGACACCTCAAACTGATGGAGCATTAGCAAATGAAGCTGTAAGTTTTCAATTGGTAAACGGAACCGATTTATACGATGTAGAAATGCCTACACCCGTTGTATTTGTTGTGAATGGTTTAGTAGCTCAACTTGCTGCTGCTCAATTAACTCTAGTAGTATGTGAAAGTTCAACTATTTTTGGATGTATGGATGCTGCTGCAGACAATTACAATATGGATGCCACAGAAGACGATGGCTCTTGTGAGTTTGATGAGCCAGTAGGAGAAGGATGTGACTTGCCAGTAGCTTTTGAAGGTAATACGGGCTCAAATATGACTGTAATGTTAACTACAGCTTTTATAACTTCTTTAGATGCAACAGATGAGAATGCTTATATGGTAGCCTTAACAGAGTCAGGTTTAGTTATTGGTTCTGAAGCTGTTTATGGAGGAGCTCAAACATCATTAGCAGTATGGGGTGACGATTCACAAACAACAGAAGTAGATGGCGCATCAGCAAATGAAGCTGTAAGCTTTCAACTGGTAAACGGAGCCGAATTATACGATGTAGTAATGCCTTCAGCTGTAACCTTTGTAGGAAATGGTTTGTCTATTCAAACTGCTGCTGCTCAATTAACCTTAGTAGTATGTGAAAGTTCAACTATTTTAGGTTGTATGGATGCATCTGCAGACAATTACAATATGGATGCCACAGAAGACGATGGCTCTTGTACTTTTACTATTTTAGGTTGTATGGATACTACTGCAGATAATTATAATATGGATGCCACAGAAGATGATGGCTCTTGTACTTTTACTGTTTTAGGTTGTATGGATGCTGCTGCAGATAATTATAATATGGATGCCACAGAAGATGATGGTTCTTGTCAGTTTGATGATTCATCTGATTGTCCGATTCTGGATTTTTCCTTTACAAATACAGGTGATAATATGACTGTATTATTTAACGATTCATTTGTAAATTCTCAAGATATTGAAATTGGAACTCAGATAGGTGCTTTCTTTCTAGATCAACAAGGTGTTCCTTTTTGTGCTGGAGCTTCATCTTGGACTGGCGAAATGGTTTCTATAGCTGTTATGGGTGATGATTCTTCTACGCCTGAAATTGATGGTTTTCAACAAGGTGATACGATTTATATGGTTTACCAGTACGAGGGTGAAGACGTAATGGGATTAGATTTAGTAGATGCAGAAATTATTTATGAGTCAAATGGACTTTTTGTGCCAGAAAATGGCTCATTTGTTAACCTATGTCAAGACGAACTTTATTGTGAGCTCCCAAATGCCTTTGTAGGTAATACAGGAAGTAATATGACTGTAATGCTTCTTTCAGACTTTTTTACTTCTTTGAATGTAACAGATGAAAATGCTTATTTGGTAGCCTTAACGGAGTCAGGTTTAGTTGTTGGTTCCGAAGCTATTTATGGAGTTTCTCAAACTACATTAGCAATTTGGGGTGACGATTCTCAAACACCAGAATTAGATGGCGCATCAGCAAATGAAAGCATAAGTTTTCAGCTGGTAAATGGAACCGACTTATACAATGTAGTAATGTCTGCATCTGTAGCCTTTGTTGGTAATGGTTTAGTTGTTCAAAATACAGCGGCTCAAGTAACTCTTGTAGTATGTGAAAGTTCAACTGTTTTAGGTTGTATCTCAGAATGGGCTGATAATTATAATGAATTTGCTACAAATGACGATGGCTCTTGTTACAAGTTTGGTTGTATTTCAGAATGGGCTGATAACTATGATGAATTTGCCACAAATGACGATGGCTCTTGTACTTATACAATTTTAGGTTGTATGAATCCTTCAGCAGTAAATTACAACATGGAAGCAACTCAAGACGATGGTTCTTGTCAGTTTGATCAAACTGGAGATTGTGATTTACCTTCTTCATCTGCTTTGAATACAGGATCAAATATGACTGTAATGTTAACCTCATCTTTCCTTAATTCATTAAATATATCAGATGAGGATGCTTACTTGGTAGCCTTAACGGAGACAGGTTTGGTTGTTGGTGTTAGAGCTGTTTTCGGAGTTAGTCAAGTAGCTATTGCTATATATGGAGATGATTCAACTACTGATGAAATAGATGGAGCTTCCTCAAATGAAACTTTAAGTTTTCAACTGGTAAACGGAACCGATTTATATAATGTTGCTATGCCTTTAGAGGTAAATTATGTTGGAAATGGTCTTGTTATTCAAACTGATTCTGGAGTTTTATCATTAGTAGAATGTGGAACTTCTCCTGTGTTAGGCTGTATGGATGCTACTGCAGACAATTACAATATGGACGCCACTGAAGATGATGGCTCTTGTACTTATATTGTGTTAGGTTGTACGGACGCTACTGCAGACAATTACACTATGGATGCCACTGAAGATGATGGTTCTTGTACTTATACTGTGTTAGGTTGTATGGATGCTACTGCAGACAATTACAACATGGACGCCACTGAAGATGATGCTTCTTGTACTTATACTGTTTTTGGTTGTACCAATGAATTGTATTTCGAGTACAATCCTGAGGCCAACCAAGATAATGGGTCTTGTATTACATTAATAGTTTCTGGTTGTTTAGACATATTTGCTTTCAATTATAATCCGAATGCTAATTTTGATGATGGAAGTTGTGAGGCTGCTGTATATGGATGTACAGACGATAATTATATTCAATTTGATGCCTCAGCTAATGTAAACAATGGTTCATGTATAACATTAATAACTTCGGGTTGTACAGACCTATTTGCATTTAACTACAATGCAAATGCCAATCTAGATGATGGCTCTTGTGTGTCTTCAGTTTTTGGATGTACTAATGAAGTAGCTTTCAACTTTAATCAACAAGCTAATACAGATGACGGTTCTTGTATAGCATTTGTTTATGGTTGTACAGATAATGCCGCCTTTAATTACAATCCAAATGCGAATACTGAAAATGGTTCATGTATCAGTCAAGTAGAAGGTTGTACAAATCCAATTGCTTACAATTACAATTCATTAGCAAATGTAAACGACGGATCTTGTATAGCAATCTCAGAAGGTTGTACAGATTTAAATTCATTTAATTACAATCCGAACGCCAATACAGATAATGGAACGTGTATTGATGTAGTGCAAGGTTGTACTGATGAATTTGCCTTAAATTACAATCCGAACGCCAATACAGATGACGCTTCTTGTACTCAAAAGATATTTGGTTGTACAGATCAATCAGCATTTAATTACAATCCAAATGCCAATACAGATAATGGTTCTTGTATTGCTGAGGTAGAAGGTTGTACCAATCCTGCTGCATTCAATTACAGTTCAGTAGCAAATGTAAATGATGGTTCTTGTGAGTCTTTTGTTTACGGTTGTATTGATGCATCTGCATATAACTTTAATCCGAATGCCAATACATCGAATAACTCTTGTATTGCTAAAATTGAAGGTTGTACCAATCCTGCTGCATTTAACTTTAACGCATTCGCTAATGTAAACGATGGTTCTTGTGTTGCTAGAATTCCAGGTTGTACCAACCCAGTTGCATTAAATTATTTTTCATTAGCAAATGATGACAATGGCTCTTGTATTTTAGCAATTGAAGGTTGTACTAATCCTGCTGCATTCAATTACAATTCAGCAGCAAATGTAAATGATGGTTCTTGTATCGCATCTATAGCTGGATGTACCAATCCACTGGCTATTAATTACTTCCCATTAGCAAATATAGATGCAGGTAATTGTATCCTTCCAGTTTATGGATGTGCCAATCCTTTAGCTTTTAATTACAACGCTGCAGTTAACGTAAATGACGGTACATGTATTGCTGTAATCGAAGGTTGTTTAGATGAAACTGCCCTAAATTACAATCCAATGGCCAATACAGAAAGCGGGAATTGTATCGAGATTGTATACGGATGTGCCAATCCAATAGCCTTTAACTACAGTGAAGATGCCAATGTAAACGATGGCTCATGTACTGCAGTTATAGAAGGTTGTTTGGATGAAAGTGCTTTAAATTACAATCCACTAGCGAATACAGATAATGGTAATTGTATAGCATTCATATACGGATGTGCCAATCCATTAGCCTTTAATTACAATGCAGAAGCGAACCAAAACGATGGTTCATGTCTTGCTGTAATTTCCGGTTGTTTGGATGAAAGTGCTTTAAATTACAATCCATTAGCGAATACAGACAACAATCAATGTACATTTGAATTGTTAGGTTGTACGAACCCAATAGCATTTAATTACGATCCAGATGCCAACTCTCCAGATGGCTCTTGTTTAGCTTTCATAAATGGTTGTACAGATCCAATTGCTCCAAATTACAATGCTGCAGCAAATACAGACGACGGTTCTTGTCAAGAACTAGTATACGGTTGTACATGGAATTATTCTTTTGTAACTAATTATAATCCACTAGCTACAGTTCATCAACTAATTGATGGCTCTGATCCATGTGAATATAATTTTGGTAGAAGAAGCATGGCTGTGTCAGTTTGTTTAGACACACTTGCAACAAACTATGACATTAGTCAAGATCCAACAGTCAATCCTGGAATTCAGTTCTTGTTTGACAATGGAAGTTTAGTGATAGATTCAACATCTTGTGAGTATCCTGTTGTAGTTGAGGGTTGTACAGATATTAATTCCTTTAATTACAGTTCAGATGCCAACTCAGATGATGGTTCTTGTATAGCATTTGTTTATGGTTGTACAGACGCTTCGGCCTTTAACTACAATTCATCAGCCAATACTGAGTTTGACCCTTCTAATTGTGAAGCTGTCGTGTTAGGTTGTACAGATGCAAACGCTTTTAATTACAACGGAGATGCCAATACAGACAATGACTCTTGTGTTGCTGTAGTTGAAGGTTGTACAGACGATTTGTATACTGAGTACAATGCTTTAGCAAATACGGATAATGGCTCTTGTGTTACTTTAATTGTAGAAGGATGTATTGATATAAATGCCTTTAACTACAATTCATTAGCAAATACTGACGACGACTCATGTATCGATTTAGTAGAAGGTTGTACCGATGCTTCTGCATTTAATTACAACAGTTCTGCAAATACCGATGATGGTTCTTGTGAAGCAGTTGTATTTGGTTGTACCAATATTAGCTACGTTGAATACGACCCAAGTGCAAATACTGACGATAACTCATGTGAGAATTTAATTGTTGAAGGTTGTATGGATTCATTGTATTTAGAATACAGTGAATTGGTTAATATTTCAGATTCTACTCAATGTATTACATTGTCAGTAGTGGGCTGTACAGATGTAAATTATACTGAATACAATGCTGCAGCAAATGTTTCAGATTCTACCTTGTGTGTTACCTTACTGATTGAAGGTTGTACTGATGCTGATGCCTTAAATTACAATGCTGCTGCAACCAATGATGACGGTTCTTGTATCTCAGTTGTATCAGGTTGTACCAATGCTAGTGCAGATAATTACAACGCAGATGCGAATACAGACGACAATTCTTGTGAGTTCTCAGTAGTTGGTTGTATGGATGTTAATTACCAAGAATATGCAGATTCGGCTAACGTGAGTGATGCAACTTTATGTGTAACGCTCATTGTATATGGTTGTACAGACTCGTTAGCTATAAATTACAATGCTGCTGCAACAAATGACAACGGTACTTGTATTGCTGAGGTGGAAGGTTGTATGGATGCGACTGCTGATAATTATGATGCAACTGCGAATTCTGATGATGCGAGTTGTATTTACAGTGGTTGTACAGACGCTACCGCATTAAATTTCAATTCTAATGCTACTCAAGATGATGGTTCTTGTATAGCTATAGCAGAAGGGTGTACAGATTCAACTGCATTCAATTATAACAGTTCAGCAAATTCTGATGATGGTTCTTGTGAGGATGTAGTTTTAGGATGTACAGATACTAACGCTTTTAACTACAATTCTAGCTCGAATACAGATAACGGTTCTTGTATAGCGGTTTTAGAAGGTTGTACGATTTCAATAGCCTTTAATTACGATTCATTAGCTAACACCGATGACAATTCGTGTTTACCAGTAATAAACGGTTGTATCGATTCTTTAGCTTTTAACTTTAATGATCTAGCTAATACGGATGATGCTTCATGTATTGCAGTTATAGATGGTTGTACAGACTCTTTGGCATTTAATTACAATAGCATAGCCAATACAGAAGATAATTCTTGTGAGACAGTTTCGGAAGGTTGTACAGATACTTTAGCCTTCAATTTTAATGAACTGGCTAATACAAATGATAATTCTTGTATTGCTGTAGAATTAGGTTGTACAGATGCTTCTGCATTTAATTACAACAGTTCTGCGAATACGAATGATAGTTCGTGTGAAGCAGTTGTAGTTGGATGTACCGATTCTTTAGCCTTTAATTTCAATGAATTGGCAAATACAGACAACGATTTTTGTATATCAGTTGCATTAGGATGTTTAGATACTTTAGCATTTAATTATGATTCTGATGCAAATACATCTGATAATTCTTGTATCCCTGTTTTGGAAGGTTGTTTAGATTCTTTAGCTTTCAATTACAACGAACAAGCAAATACAAGTGATAGTTCGTGTGTTCCAGTTTCATTGGGTTGTACAGATTCTATCGCATGTAATTACAGTAGTTTATCTAATACTTCAGATGGTTCTTGTGAGTATGCTGAAACTAATTACGACTGTGAGGGTGAATGTTTATCGGATGCTGATTCAGATGGAATTTGTGATGAAGATGAAATCGAAGGATGTATTCAACCATCAGCTTGTAACTTTGACTCTTTAGCAACCGATGATAATAATTCTTGTATTTATCCTGATGTGAATTATGATTGTAATGGTGTTTGTTTATCCGATGTTGATTCAGATGGTGTATGTGACTCCGACGAAATACTCGGTTGTACAGACGCTCTTTACCTAGAGTTTGACGTTTCTGCTACAGAAGATAACGGTTCTTGTACCACTTTAATTGTTGAAGGTTGTACGGATCAATTATATATTGAATACAGTTCAGATGCTAATTCTGATGATGGTTCTTGTGCTACTTTAATTGTTGAAGGTTGTACCGATGCATCAGCATTTAACTTTAACGAACTAGCCAATACAGATGATGGTTCTTGTATAGCTGTAATAGAAGGTTGTACCGATGCATCAGCATTTAACTTTAACGAACTAGCCAATACAGATGATGGGTCTTGTATAGCAGTAATAGAAGGTTGTACCGATGCTACTGCTTGTAACTATAATGAAGCTGCCAATACAAATGATGGCTCATGTTATAACTTAACTGTAGCCATTGATACTTCATCACTTACCTCAGTTTTAACGGCGATTGTTTCACCAGTAGATTCGGTTGTTTCATTTAGTTGGTTGTACAACGGAGTTGAAGTTGGAACAGCATCAACATATACTGCTTTAGAGAATGGCGTTTACACTCTTGAAGTTTCTAATGCTACATGTGATGCTTCTGCTTCTTTTGAGATTCTATACGTAAGTGTGGAAGAATTAGAGTCTGTTCTTGTTAATCTTTATCCAAATCCAGTTATGGATGTGTTGCATATAGATTTAGACACAGAGCTATTCCAGATAGAGTTGCAGATTGTAAATACTATGGGAGCTCTAATTATGACACAGACAATTGATCAAAATATAGTCGGTAGTCAAATTCAAATTCAAGTAAGTGACTTACCTAAAGGAATGTACATGCTTAGAGTAAATTCTAACAATAACTCTCGATCCATCCCTTGGATAAAGATGTAATTAAAACAGTACATTAATAAATAAAAAAGAGCCTCATAAGGCTCTTTTTTATTTATTGATATTGTCAAAAACATATGGTATAAACTTTGTAGTTTTGAGCATTGAGTTAAATGAGTATATTTGTTGAAACCCATTTTTTATGAAAAGTTTTGTCTTAAGTTTTTGTTTTTTGTCTTCCTTTTTTGTGACAGCCCAAGAGTTAGATTGGCCTGTTGTTATCCCGAGTACAGGGGCTAATCACACAATACTTTTTACTTTAGCTCAACAGATTACTTTAAATGATACTCCTATTGATGATGGTGCACTTATTGGTGCATTTTATTTGAATGTCGATGGTGCTTTAGTCTGTGGTGGATTCACAAATTATCAATCTTTTACAAACAGTACTATTGCAGCTATCGGTGACGATTCCACCACAGAAGTCAAGAATGGTTTTGAGGATAATGAATCTTTTGTTTTGTACATTCAAATTAACGGTATAGATTATCCTCTTAGTGCAGATTACAATTTAGATGCACCTTTTACTGATACCTATTCCGTTAATGGACTTTCCAAGATAACTAATTTAACAATAGTTGAGGTATCAGAAGATCTTGAAGGCTGTACAGACCCACTTTATCTTGAGTACAATCCATTAGCAAGTGCTGATACAGAGCCATCCTCTTGTCTCACTGAGATAATTCTTGGATGTACTAATGAGAGTTCTGTTAATTTTAATCCATTAGCAAACGAAGATGACGGTTCTTGTGAATTTATAGTAGAGGGTTGTACTAACGATACTTTTTTAGAATTCAATATCGAAGCTAATACCGATACAGATCCAACTTCTTGTCTTACTGAAATAATTCTTGGTTGTACTTCTGAGAGTGCTTTCAATTTTAATCCAACAGCAAACCTAGATGACGGTTCTTGTATTGAAGAGACTTTAGGTTGTACAAATTCAGCTTATGCAGAATTTAATCCAGCAGCAACAAACGATACAGAACCAAGCTCTTGTATTACAGAAGCTACTTTTGGTTGTACAGTAGAAAGTGCACTTAATTTTGATCCAACTGCAAATGTGAATGATGGCTCTTGTGTCTTGGCTGTTGAAGGCTGTTTAAACGACGCATTCGTGGAATTCAATCCATCTGCTACAGTTGATGATGGTTCATGTCTAATTGTTGTAATTGCGGGTTGTACTGACCCTGATTACGTTGAGTTCTTTGAACCGGCAAATACAGACAATGGAACATGTAGTGTTTTTGTTAATGGTGGTTGTACTGATCCTAATTACCTTCAATACAACCCAGCTGCTAATAACGATGATGGAAGCTGTTTAGATTTAACTGTAGAGGGATGTATCGATGAGAATTATCTTGAATACAACTCAGAAGCAAATTTAGACGATGGCTCTTGTGCGTCTATATCCTTTAGTGGTTGTACTGATGTTTTGGCAGACAACTATAATTTACTGGCCAATTTAGATGATGGCTCTTGTGATTATTTGGGTTGTACTGATCCGGTAGCCTTTAACTATGATGAAATAGCTACTATAGATAATGGCTCTTGTGAATCTGTTTTGTTAGGATGTACAAATCCGGAATATTTGGAGTACAATCCAGAAGCAAATACAAACGATAATTCGTGCTTAAATATAATTGTTTTGGGATGTACCGATCTGCTGGCTTTTAATTATTCCGTACTAGCCAACGTTGATGACGGCTCTTGTATTGAAAATATTGGAGGATGTATGGATACGCTCTATGAAAGTTACAATCCATTAGCTACATTTGATGATGGCAGTTGTTTGGAATTAATCATAGAAGGTTGTACAGATTCTACGGCATTTAATTACAATGGCTTAGCTGTTTTAGATGACGGTTCATGTACCTATAATTTACTCTATGTTACCTATGAAAATATAGGTGTAGCAACGTATGAGTTTGATGTAGATTTACTAGAACTACTTGATTTCACTGTGCTTTGGAACATTGGCGACATTTTTTACAGTAATGCAGAGAGTTTTATTTATTCGTTTGAATCCAATGGAACTTATACAGTTAGCCTTACGGCAACTAATGGAAGTTTCTTAATATTTGATGAATTTACTATCGTTGTAGATATACCAGGTTTAACACTTGATGAAGTAAGTGATCAGTTGCTAAGTACTGAATATATTGATTTATTAGGAAGAAGGGTTTTACATCCATTAAGAGGTCATGTTTATATTAGATTTGACAACTATGAAAGTGGAACTATCATAAGGAGTAAAGAGCGCTACTAAGAAAATAAATTAACGCCTTAGGGCGTTTTTTTATGTTTTAAAAATACCATGCTTACGATCTAATTATTGGAGAAGTAACCTAGTAATCACCTAATTTTTCTTGTCAATTAGAGGCAAAGAAAAAGCACCACTTTTTAAAGTGGTGCTTTGGAGCTGACGATCGGACTCGAACCGACGACCTCATCCCTACCAAGGATGTGCTCTACCAACTGAGCTACGTTAGCAATTCTTCAACAAAAATAGTTAATTCGAATGAATTCAAAACTTTTGTTGGAACTTTATGAAATTATTTTTAGAACTTTATTATTTACTCTATCTGCCAGAAGATACATTACTGGTACAATTATTAAGGTTAAGAATGTAGCAAAGGTTAACCCAAAAATAACAGTCCAAGCCATTGGGCCCCAAAAAGTAGCATTGTCTCCTCCAAAGAAAATTTGTGCATCTAATTCGGTCAGTAATGTATAGAAATTAATATTCATTCCTGTAGCCATTGGTAAGAGGCCTAAAATAGTTGTAATTGCGGTAAGTAAAACAGGTCTTAAACGTTTTTGTCCACCTTCTTCAATACATTTCATAGCTAGATGAGTTTCAAGTGGTGTGTCTTGTTCAAGTTGTAACTCTTTTCGTTTTCGAGTCTTCAAAAGATCAATATAATCAATTAGCACAATTGCATTGTTTACAACAATACCTGCCAAAGAAACGATTCCGATTCCAGTCATTATAATAACAAAATCCATGTTAAATAATGCCAACCCAAAAAACACACCAATGGTACTAAATACTACGGTTAAAATAATTATAATTGGTTTTATTGCTGAGTTAAATTGACTTACAAGAATTAATGTAATTAATGCGATTGCAATAAGTAAAGCCTTAGATAAGAATGCTGTTGTTTGTTCTTGTTCTTGTTGTTTTCCTGTAAACTGTAACTCATACCCAGGAGGGAGTTCTTTATCTGCTAATAACTGCTTTAATTGATCGTTAATTAAGTTTTCATTATAGCCTTCCAATACATTAGAGAAAATAGTTACTTGACGTTTCATGTCTTTCCTATTTACCGATCCAAAAGTATTGTTGTAAGAATAATTCGCAATTGTAGCTATTGGAATTTGTTTAATTTGACCATTAGATTGAGATCTAAAGGTGATTCTTTGATTCATTAAGGCTGGAACACTAAACCGGTATGAATCGTCTAAGCGTAAAATGATTGGGTATTCATCTTCGCCATCTTTGAATTTAGAAATTTCTTTTCCAAACAAAGCTGTTCGTATGGTACTTGCAACTTGAGCTGTAGAAACGCCTAATCTTCTTGCTTGATCTCGGTCTATAGTTACGAGCAATTCTGGTTTGCTTAACTCTAAGTCTACTTTTAGTTTTTCTATACCCTCAATAGCGGCATCTTCAATACTACTTTTAATCTCATCCGAAATTGTCAATAGTTTCTCAAAATCTTCTCCTCTAATTTCTATATTTATGGGTTTACCCATGGGAGGGCCATCTCTATTTTTATCGACACTAATATCTACCCCTGGAATTTTTAATAAATCTGAGCTAATCATTTTCATGATTTCTCCTGTACTTATTCCTTTTCTGTACTCATACTCTTTAAAGTTGATGGTTATTCTAGCCTTGTTAGGTGTTATTCCTTTTCCTCCACCAATTTCATTTGGATCTGTCGTTCCAGCACCAACATTTGTCATAACAGATGAAACAGCTTCATTGTAAGGTGTCAGTATGGCGAATATTTCATTTTCTACTTGTTTGGCAATTGAATCTGTAACTGTGATGTCACTTCCTATTGGAAGTTCTACAAATACATTTACGTATTTGGGCTCATTTACAGGAAACATCTCCACTCTTGGAGATTTAAAGATGAAAAATACAATAGATGAAATTAATAAAACACCGGTAAATCCCAAAAGTAGTAGTGGTTTGTATCCGTTAAGTGCCCACTTTAGTAGATTTGCATAAAATTGTTCAAATCGTACAAGCAAACTGTCTTGAAACCAATATGAAATTGGGCTTAAAACAAAACTATTAAGTAGCGTGAGTAGGGCAAATGTAAGTAGTAGGGAACCCATAAATATGTTGCCTGAGATATAGAATAATGCAGCAATAATTAAAAGTACAGTCGTGATTTTAGCTACTTTACTAAAATTAACTTTGTCGCGGTTGTCTTTTAGTATAAAAGTGGAAGCAACAACTGGGTTAATAACCAAAGCTACAAATAGGGAAGAGCCCAAAACAATAATTAATGTTGTGGGAATGTAGCCCATAAATTCCCCCATCATATCATCCCAAAATAATAACGGGAAAAAAGCAGCTAGCGTAGTAGCGGTAGAAGAGATAATTGGTACGGCAATCTCTCCCACACCCTTTTTAGCAGCTTCAAATTTACTCAAGCCCTCTTCATTGTACAAACGGTGAATGTTTTCAATTACTACAATAGCATTGTCTACCAACATTCCCAGGGCAAGTATCAGTGCGAAAAGAACAATCATATTCATGGTAGTACCCATGGCGCCTAAAATGACAAAACTAATAAACATAGACAATGGAATTGCCAAACCAACAAAAATTGCATTTCTTAACCCTAAGAAAAATAGCAAAACTAATATGACTAATATTACGCCGAAAATAATGCTGTTTTCAAGATTTTCTAATTGCTTACGAGTTTGTTCAGACTGATCATTCGTAATTGAAATTTCAAGAGTACTTGGTATAATTTGAGAAGCCTTGGCCGTCTCTAATAGCTGCATTATTTGGTCGGTAGCTTCTAATAAGTTTTCGCCACTCTTTTTTACTATGTTTAAGGATACTACTGGTTTTTTGTTCAATCGAGCATAACTTTTTCGCTCTTCGTAGCCGTCAATAACCTCAGCAATGTCTTTTAGATAAACAATATTTCCCTGCTCACTTTTAACGATAATGTTTTCAATTTCCGATGCTTTTTTGAATTCAGCGTCTGTTCTTACCGATCGTCTAGATTTCCCGAGTAAAATATCTCCTCCAGCAATAGAGACGTTCTCTAGATTGATAGCATCTTCAATGTCTCTTAAACTAATCTCATTACTCTCCATTTTATGGAGGTCTGTTTTAATGGTGATTTCTCTGTTTAAAAGACCTGTTATTTCAACTTTAGAGATTTCGGTGAGCGATTCTATTTGATCTTGCAATTCTTCTGCATAAATTTTCAAATCATCCAAACTAAAGTCTCCAGAGAGATTGATGTTCAGAATAGGGAATTCAGAAAAGTCAATGTCCATAACCATTGGCTCAAGATCTAAGTCGTTTGGCAAGTCGCTTTTTGCTTTGTCAACTGCATCTTTTACATCTTGTAATGCAATTTTAACTTCTACGTCTGTATTAAACTCTACAATTATACTTGAGTTGTCTTGAACTGAATTAGAGGTTAGGTTTTTAATTCCTTTTACAGATTTAATTTGCTTTTCTATTGGTCTTGTGATCAAGTTTTCAATATCCGCTGGAGAGTTCCCAGGGTATACGGTTTGAACCATAATAGTTGGCATCACAATATCTGGAAAAAGTGATTTTGGCATGTCGTTGTAAGAGTACAAGCCAAATAGCGTAAGTAGTACCGTTAAAATAAAAACGGATGTTTTATTTTTCAGTGACAAGTTTGTAAGTCCAAAACTTCTTGTTTTATGCTCCATAATCTTACTTCTTTAGCTCTAATTTACTTCCACTTACTACCTCGTTGTAGCCCTCTATAATTATAACGTCTCCAAGATTTAATCCGTCTAATATCATGGACTGATCAGAATGAGATAGCCCAAGACTTACGTAGGTCTTTTCAGCTATTCCTTTTTTAGCTACAAAAAGATAATCTCCTCTCATGTCTTTTTTAACTATTTGAGATGGGACAACCATGGCGTTAGCCGAGCTGAAGTCTCTAATTTCTAAGGATGCTACAGCATTTGGTTTAAGGATGCCACTCGAGTTATTGAGTTGAATGTTTACTTTAAAAGTTCTGTTGTCCGGATTTATTACCTGTCCTATAAAGTCAAGTTTGGCATTTTTTGATGTACCCAAAGATTTAAAATTGATCGTAACAGGTGTGTTTTTCTTTAAAATATTGGCATATTTTTCAGCAATATCTGCTTCTACAACTACCTCATCAGCGTTCACTATTCTAAAAACAGGACTGCCAGGTCGGGTTAATTCTCCTGGATTAACGTAAACCTCTTCCAAAGTTCCACTTATAGGCGCTGTTATGTTTAATTTTTGCAATTGTGCTTTTGCTGCAGCCAACTTATTCTCTAATGATAAGTATTGATTTTTAATTTGAAGAAATTGCAATTCAGATCCAATCTCTTGTTCCCACAAGCTTTTCTGTCTTTCAAATGTTGTTTTGGCTAATTCCCATGCTAGTTCGAGCTCTTCAACATTGTTTTGCATTATCTCAGCATCAATCGCAATAATGGTTGTTTTGGCACTAACCCAGTCTCCTTCTTTTGCTAAAACGTTGGTTACTAAGCCACCCATTTCAGAACTAACCATTACATTTTGTTTAGAAACCACAGTTCCTGCTTGTGCGATGTAATGCTCAAATTTCTCACCCATTAGTGTTTTAACACGTACCGGTATTTTACGTACTTTTTTAACCTTACCAGAAGCGTTCAATTCCTTTTCTAGGTCTTTTATAGATCCTTTTAAACTGATCAATTCTGATTTTAATGTTTTTAATTTAGTTTGTTTTGCCTCTATACTTTCAACTTTATTTTCGCATGAAGTGAATACGATGGCTGCTGTGTAAAATAAGATAATTAGTTTTTTCATTTTTATTTTCCTAACGAACGTTGGTAGTTCAAGTTTTTAATTAAAAGGGTGTAAATGTTTTTGGAGAAATTTGTGTTTGCGTTTAAGTACTCTGTTCCTACTTGAGATAATTCTAGGCTACTTATCAATCCTTCTCTATACTTAGCTAATGTCTTTTCGTATATTTTTTTTGATAACACTAAATTAGTCTCCTGGTGTTCGTAATTACTCACCGAATTTATAAATTCACTTTGCGCTGATAAGTGCGCTAATTGAAGGCTCTCTTCTGTTTGATTTTTAGTGTTTTTTGCTTGCTCCCAAACCAAACGCGCTTTTTGGATCCTAGCCGAACCACCAAGTCCATCAAAAATTGGAATGCTCACTTTTACACCTACTAGTTGACTAGGGTACCAGTTTGAGCCAGAATCAAAAGCCGTAAATTCATTCCCCATTGATGATGTATTTACGGATCCAAATGCAGCTATGGTAGGCAATTTGTCTGTCTGGTATCTTCTAAGATCGAGTTTTTTTAATTCGGCATTCATTACCGCCATCTTGTATTCTATCCTTTTTTTAACATTTGCTTCTTCAATTTTAAAGGAAATACTCGAGTTCAATAATTGTGGTAAACTATCTGTTAGTTGTATATTTTCTTCCAGTTTAACGCCGAGTATTAATTTTAAATAAGCCTCAGAGAGCTCAGCTCTTTGAGTCATATTCGCATACTGCATTTTCATGTTTGAAAGAGCCAGTTCCATTCTATCTACTTCTAGGTCTTCCACAAAACCGGCTTCGTATTTTGCTTTTATTTCTGTTACAATTGTATTATGTGCTTCTACAAGTGCTTCTAAGAAATCTCTATTTTCTTTTGTAATTAAAACATTGTAGTACGCTACAGCTATACTGTCTTCAATTTGGTTTTCAGTAAAGTCTTTTCGCATTCTAGAAAATGCCATGAATGATTTGGCTGCTTTTAAGCCCACCAAATAACTACCATTAAAGAGGAGTTGGCTCGCCGTTATGGAAGCTGAAGTAGTAAGTGGAAGTCCAAATTGTAATTCTATAAATTCATTTGAAGGATCTCCTCCAAAAGACTCGCTAGGAACTAAGGTTGTCGGAACCGTTAAAAACTTTTGCCATTGGCCCTCTGCATTTATTTGAGGCAATCCTGTTGCAATTGTTTCTTTCATTTGCTTGGAGGCAATACCCACTTCCAAAAGTGCGTTTTTCACCTCATAGTTGTTTTGTAAACCGAATTGTTGAGCTTCTTCAACAGAAAAAGTATGTTGTGCATGTAAGCCAATACTAAACAGTAAGCAAATGCATCTTACACTAATTTTTTCAATCATTTTTAAGTTTGTTTTCTAAGTAGGTTGTTCCTTTTTGAGTAGCAATACCACGTATGTGATAAATTCTATTTTCCAGTAATAATTGTTTGAAATCGTATTGAGTTAGCGGAAATATATCTTCATCTACTATTGCGTCTGCAGTATTGATAACAAGTTTTGCAATAATATCCTCTTTTACTTCTTTTCGGTAAACGCCTTGTGTCTTCCCATTTTTAATATTTTGGCTAATGCATGAAAAGAGATGCTTTTTTCTTATGTCAACTAAAATTGACCAAACTGATGGGTAAAGTTTTTTGAGATTAGTGATCAGTCTTGGAGGCCTATTTTTAAGTATTTGACATACGTGTTCATCAATATGAAACAATTCATCAATAGCATTCTCCTTTTTTTCTTGAATACTGTTTATTGTATTCAGTATTTTACTTTGATGGAGTTTAAATGCTTTTTCTACCAAGTCTCCTTTGTTGGATACATGTTGGTAAAGGGTCTTTTTTGAAATGCCTAACGAAATAGAAATGTCATCCATGTTAACACTTTTAACACCTTCGTTAAGAAATACATCTAGAGCACCTTTAATAATGCGATCAAATTTTTCCATAGCAATGCAAATTTAACTCATAAAAAACAAAAGAAACAATAATTGGGTATAAATGTTTCCTTTCAGCTGTTTAATAGTTATCTTTTCTCAAAATAATTATTTACTAAACCTATTTAATAGGTTTTTGAATAAGTATAATCAAAAACACAACTTTATTCTTATTCAGTCTAAATAAAGAGCTTAAATTTGTTGTTCATTTAAAAATATATTTTTAGTTTTGCTCGCAGTTTAAAATAAGTCTAAATAAAAACACTAAAAAAGAAACCATGAATTTTATTAAAACAACATTAAAAATCTCTTTAGTATTTTTGCTAAGTTTCATTACTTCGTGTAGTGAATCAGATTCTAATGAAAGTAATGCATACAATGTACCTACTAGTTACAACTTCGAAAATAAAAGTTATGGAGGGCAAACAGATCGTTTGAACATGCTTGCAGAAATGGAAACATATATGAAGCGAGCTAATCTAGGTGAAGCTGTAGACGCAGCGACTATAAAAATGATGTATGCAAACGACGGCTATACATGGACATCTGATGCATTTGCATTAGCGCAACCGACAAAGCAATTAGAAAGTAAAACATTTGATGCAGCGCCTATTAATGCACTCATTGATGAATTAGCTGAATTGTCTTTAACTGGAAACACTACGACATCACTTAATGGAGAAAAAACCTATTTATTCAATGAAAATGGTTTTGAACCTATCCAATTAATTTCAAAAGGAATTATGGGCTCTTGTTTTTACTACCAAGGAACATCTGTTTACCTTAGTGCTGATAAAATGGATGTTGCTAATGATGTGGATGCACTAGTTGGGCCTTTAGAGTACACTGCTATGCAACATCATTTTGACGAGTCATTTGGTTATTTTGGAGCTCCTGTAGCCTTTTCCAATTCGAACACTTCAGGCGGTTCTTATTGGGGTAAATATGCAACCAAAACAATAGAAGGCGATTTAACTACTATTGATAATATTATGCAAGATGGTTTCATATTAGGAAGAGCTGCTATAAATAATGATGATCTTAAAACAAGAGATGAGGCAATTGAAACTATTCAAGCAGAATGGGAAATGGTTACCATTTGTGCTGCGCTTCACTATTTAAATGGAGCTATTGAAGATATTACTGATCCAGCACTTCGTAACCACGGATTGTCTGAAGCGATTGCTTTTATAGATGCGATTAAATACAATGCACAAGGAACGATCTCAGGATCAGCTGTAGATAACATCATCGATATGTTAGGAACGAACTTAAATGTAGTTACTCCAGAGATGATTAACAATACAAGAACGGCTCTAGCTTCTGCCTTCGGTATTACAAATGCAACAGCCTATTAATTAATTTTATATAGCCACC